>Ga0067045_1028740_pt1 | contig 28299 bp, 29 predicted proteins | sample TerdegcTABiofilm_FD_59184 | JGI IMG/M metagenome (GOLD analysis project Ga0067045, IMG submission 59184) | Combined Assembly of (Gp0054472, Gp0054536) Wastewater bioreactor microbial communities from Singapore -Terephthalate degrading...
ACTCATGCTATTTACTCCTGGCGTTTATATCGCTTAAGATGGAGATGAGCTGGAGGAGAACAAAGATAGGCAAGGTACGTCCTAATTTACCCCTCTATAAGAAATTTACACAATTATGTTGACAGTACCTGTTTCTGAATAACCTGTCGTCTACCTGTGGCGAGATTGGATTATCTATTCCTTAATGCATCTTCAATAGATTTATCTTGACAATAACGCATATCCAATGATGATATAAAGAGATGTCTAGGTTGCCCATTCTATTCTCTATCCTTATTCTATCAGCTATATTGTTCTTTGTACCATCTGGTGTTTTTGCAAAACACTACATACATGGACAGGTTATAATGATAAACACAGACAGCAATATTATTACTCTGAGGGTAGGTGGCATGCCAGTAAGTCTGGATATATCCAACCCCTCCCTTACAGGCTATAGAAATAGCAATGATATAAAGATAGGGGACTGGGTGAAACTATTTTACCCTCCATCAGGGGTAAGGATAATAAAATCGTCTAAACAACAATCAGGTATAAAACAGCCTGAGATGACAGAAGAAAAGATTATAAAAAAGAAAAAGCACATGGCAAGGATGCCAAGACCAAGGACGCAAGGGAACAGCTTCAGGGATGTAGATAATAACAAAGATGGAAGGATAACCCCTGTAGAACTCAGCGTGGTCATGCCCGGGCTGACTATGGAGAGATTCAGAGGGTATGACAAAAATAATGATGGCTATCTTGATGCATCTGAATATATGGCTGCTATAAAGAATAGATAGATAGGGGTATGGGTAAACCCATTATAACCCTTCACAAAAAAGGTAAATCATATGATGTCCTTTTATAAAAGGACATCATAGTCTTATGAAGAGGAAGGGCATAGTAGGTAAAATTGACCTCAAGGGTATCAAAACCCAGCTCCCTCTCATAGATAAGGAAGCATATCATGTTTTTTAATATTTTTAGGATATACCTCCCCCTCCCAGTCTTCAAATGAGAAACCGCTTGTCCCTATACGGCAATCGCCCATGTCTTAATATCTAATCCTTGCCTTATATGTTAATTTTTCTTCCCTATCCTTATAATTATTGAATTTTATAACACATTTATATTGACTTTTTTACAAAAATATTATCTATATTGACGCTTTTATATAATTTTTTAGGAGGTGGTGCCATTATGCAGTGCCAAACATTAAAACATGGTATTGAGTGTATCTTTATGAAAAAGACAGGGTGTTCATATAATGGAGGTCAGTGTTATACTATTATAGAAAACTGTGAAGGCTGTGCAAGGATTGTAGAGTTTGAAACAGGCAAATACTGTTCAAGTTTTCCATATCCTGCCCAGAAATGGCAGAAGGGTTCGTGCCCCATGGCAACCCATATAAAGAAGGCCCAGAAAACAGAAGAACAAAAGATTAATCCTCTAAAAGCCTCAAAGCGCAGCGCAGGGAAGAAATAATTAGCGTCTTAAAAGATTGATAATCTTGGTTTCAGTGCCTTTTTAAGCCAGTCTTTTGTATTGGTGATAAGCGATATTGAGGGTCCCTTCTTAAATCATTTATAAAAATCTATCGAGATACGTTTCAAGACCTTTGCAGTCTTTGCGGAGGTCTTCAATCATCTCATTGCTGCGACTTATTTGCCTCTTTCCATACAAAGACTACCCTCTGTATCACTGTAATGTGGGATAATACAGCAAGAACAATAATAGCATAGTCAAGAAGATTAAAAAATAATCCTATCAGTAATATAATAATTCTTTCTGGCCTTTCAAGTAGACCTGTATTGCATCTTAAGGACGCTGCCTCTGCCCTTGCCTTTGCGTAAGGGATTATAGCAACGCCTATGGATGCTATGATAGTAATAACACAGTAAAAGATATCGGATTGCCTGAGAAAATAGATAGATATGCCATATAAAACAAATAAATCCGTATACCTGTCTAGAACAGAATCCAAAAAACTACCAAAAGGTGTTACCCTGCTTAAGACCCTTGCCAATGCACCATCGAGGAGATCAAAAAAGCCTGATGCCAAAAGTGCTATACCGGCGATAAAGGTATAACCAAGGGCAATATAGACACAACAGATGTAGCCAGATAAAGCCCCTAGAATTGTAAATACATTGGGATTGATTCTACTGTCTTTTAAAAAGAAACGATATACCCTTATGATAAAAGGGTCAAGGAAGTGACCAAGCTTAGTGCTAATCAAAGGGGTCTATCTCTCCCTTTTTCCTTGGATGAACTCTTCTACCATATTTCTTGCTAAATCATCAGGTATCTGCTTTATAGGGTGTTTCATTGTATAGGCTGAGATGGACTCAAGTACCCCCCCTATACCTCTGTCCCTGGCTACCTTGCAGCATCTTATTGCATCAATGACACATCCTGCGCTGTTAGGCGAGTCCTCAACTGATAGTCTGAGCTCCATATTCATTGGAACATCACCAAATATCCTTCCCTCAATCCTCATGAAACAAACCTTGTTGTCATTTTGCCATGGAACATAATCAGATGGGCCTATATGAATGCTATCAGGAGGCAATGGGTCATGAAGCATAGACTGGACAGCCTCTGTCTTGGATATCTTTTTTGAAACAAGCCTATCTCTATTTAACATATTGAGGAAATCAGTATTTCCGCCTGTGTTTAACTGATATGTCCTGTCTATTCGGACACCCCTATCGCTGAAAAGCTTGGTAAGCACCCTGTGTAGTATAGTAGCTCCTATCTGTGACTTAACATCATCACCAATAATGGGAATATTTTTTCCCATGAATCTTGATGCCCATTCTTTATCTGAGGCAATAAAAACAGGGATACAATTAATAAAACTGACACCTGTATTGAGGCAGCACTCTGCATAAAACCTTGTAGCCTTCTCCGAACCTACAGGGAGATAGTTTAGCAATATATCTGCACCGCTTTCCCTGAGGATCCCCTCTATGTCAGCGGGCCTTTGTTTTGAAACAACAAAGGTTCTTGCTTCGGGATAGTCCTTCATGTGAGGGGATACCCCGTCAAGAACATTACCCATAGAAACAATAATATCACTATTTTTTATATCACTGTAGAATATCTTTGTGCAGTTAGGTGGCGAAAATATTGCCTCTTTTAGGGGCTTTCCCACCTTACGGCTATCTATATCAAAGGCAGCAACAACCTTGATATCGCTTGGCTCATAACCACTTATAGAATAGTGCATGAGCCCTATAACATTATCCCTTTTTTCTGCATAATAATTCAATCCCTGAATAAGCGAACTGGCACAGTTTCCAACCCCTGCTATTGCAATACGTATCTCTCCCATAATTCTCAACCTCTATCTTTTATAATATTTACTCCAAAAAGTCAAAAAAAGCTAATTAAACTTACCTTTTATAGCGGGAAATCCCCATCTCATAAAGATCATTACCATATATATCATTAATAACAAAAAGGGGCATTTTATCAACACCAAGTTTTACTACCGCCTCTGGACCCAGGTCCTCATAGCCTACAATCTCTGAGGAAATCACGCTCTTTGACAGAAGGGCACCAGCGCCACCTGTTGCCCCAAAATACACTGCATTGTATTTTGATATGGCATCTTTTACTGTCTGAGACCTCTTACCCTTTCCTATCATGCCTTTTAAGCCAAGCGAAAGAAGTTGTGGGGCATAGACATCCATTCTCGAGCTCGTAGTAGGTCCGCATGCACCTATAACCTTGCCAGGTGGTGCAGGAGAAGGACCACAGTAGTATATAATCTGACCTATTACATCAATCGGAAGGTCTTCACCTTTTTTAAGGGAATCAACAAACCTTTTATGGGCTGCATCCCTGGCAGTATATATATAACCGCTTAATAAAACCTTATCGCCAGCCTTTAAACCCTTTATCACCTCATCATCCAAAGGTGTGGTAATAACCTTTAGCTCCATCCTCCACCCCCATGTATTTCATGGCATCTTATCCCTATGATGATAACTATAGCGTATATTAAAACCTACAATACCTTTTAAAAAATACCTTTGTAACTATAATACTGTCTCCTTAATCCTGTGGGCATGGCATTGAATGTTTACGGCAACCGGTAGTGATGCAAGATGACAGGGCATAGATTTTACATGGACATCAAGGGCAGTTACAGTGCCTCCATAACCCTGAGGGCCTATGCCAGTCCTATTAATCTCCTCAAGGAGTTCATGCTCAAGCCCTGCCAATACAGGATCCTCATTTCTCTCACCAAATGACACCATAAGCGCCTCTTTGGATAAAAGGGCTGATGTCTCGAAGTTACCGCCAATCCCTACCCCCACTATAATAGGAGGGCATGGGTTTGGACCACCCCTTTCCACCATTTCAAGGACAAATGATTTTACACCCTCTCTGCCCTGAGATGGAACCAACATCCTTACCTCACCATAATTCTCGCTACCACCACCCTTTGGCAGCACCACAATCCTTATGTTTTCACCTGGCACAATCCTTGTATGGATAATAGGTGGTGTATTATCCCCGGTGTTTTTTCTTGTAAAAGGGTCACAGCATGATTTCCTAAGATAACCATTTCTGTATGCCCTTCTAACACCCTCTGCAACAGCATCCTCGAGGTTTAAACCTACAATATGGGCATCCTGGCCTATCTCAAGAAAGGTAACTGCAAGCCCTGTATCCTGGCATATGGGTATATTCTCTTTGCTTGCTATCTCAGCATTAGTTATTAACTCTCTCAGCACCTCTTTGCTAACAGGGGATTCTTCCCTATCTATTGCCTTTTTGAGTGCATCGAGGACAGACTGGGACAGATTGATATTGGCATCAATAAAAAGACTCTCTAAGGCGGATATAATCTGATCTGTGTGTATCTCTCTCATGTTACACCTCAATCATTGTTTTGTTTGACTGGGTCATCTCAGATAACAATGGGGTCTCAAATCTATCTATTCAGTATAAGGGGCAATTATCCCCTTTTCCATAAGCAGACCAACCTCTTCCCTTGCCCTTTTTATCTTTGTCTCTGCCATCTGAAACAATTCTTTTTCAGTAAAATTCAGCCTTGCAATACCCTGCTCCATTGCCTTTTTTGCCACAGCCACAGCCTCTCTGGGAAAGACCTCCCATTCATCCATAGTTGGTAGAAGATAATCCTCCCTCAAACCCTTATCCTCTGCACATTTTGCAAGCTCATATGCAGCCGCTATACACATCTCATCAGTTATGGTCCTTGCCATAACATCGAGGGTTCCCCTGAAAATGGCAGGAAATCCTACAGAATTGTTTACCTGATTGGGAAAGTCACTCCTACCTGTAGCCACTACCCTTGCACCTGCCTCCTTTGCCTCCCAGGGCCATATCTCTGGAATAGGGTTTGCACAGACAAAGACGATGGAATTGTCAGCCATAGTTGATATCCAGTCTTTTTGAATCACATCAGGACCTGATTTAGAAAGGGCGATCAGGACATCCTGACCCCTTATGGCAGACGCCATATCACCATCCCTGTTCTCCTCATTGGTAATCTGACAGAACTCAAGCTTTTCTTTATGGGTAGGTTTTATATCATCCCTTTTCCTGTTTAGAATACCCTTGCTGTCCACAATAATCATCTTTTTAGGATCAGCCCCTGCCTTTATAAGCATCCTGACTATACAGACATTGGCAGCGCCTATGCCTATCATGGTGATCTTTACATCCTCTATCCTTTTTTTCACTATCTTCAGGGCATTTATTAGCCCTGCAAGGGTAACCGCTGCTGTGCCCTGCTGATCATCATGCCAGACTGGTATAGGTGCCTCTGCCCTTAATCTCTCTAATATATAGAAACACTTTGGGTTCTCAATGTCTTCAAGGTTGATGCCGCCAAAAGACGGACAGAGGATCTTCACAGTCCTTATAAACTCATCTGCATCCTTTGTATCAAGACATATTGGAAAGGCATCAACGCCGCCAAGATATTTAAATAGCAATGCCTTTCCCTCCATAACAGGCATGCCTGCTAAAGGGCCAATGTCACCAAGCCCAAGAACCCTTGTTCCATCTGTAACAATACCTACCATATTCGCCTTATTGGTATATTGGTATGCCAGGTCAGGGTTCTTCTGAATCTCTTTGCATGGTTCTGCAACACCTGGTGTATACCATATCGCAAAATCCCTGAAATCCCTTATTACGCACTTAGGGACAACCTCTATCTTGCCCTTATAAAATGGATGCATCTTTAGGGCATCCTCTGCAGGCTTTTTTGCCTTGGCAAGTAGTTCCTCTTTTGTCACCTTTTTTTCCTCCATATTCCCCCCTCCCTTTTATTTTAATTAGAAATATTTTTAAAAAACTAAAAAAATCAGCCTGTCTTATACCTGTTTAAAAACCAGTCAATCATCCTCCTTGCAATACTTATATTACCTGGTATATTCGGTAGATTATCAGGCGAAAACCATCTGGCGTCCACAATCTCCTCTTTATCTATACTGATCCTACCGCTTTTATATCGAGCCACAAAACCTATCATCAATGAATCTGGAAAGGGCCAGGGCTGACTCCCAAAATACCTGATATCTTTAACCTTTATGCCTACCTCCTCTTTAACCTCTCTTTCCACTGCATCCTCTAATGTCTCCCCTGGCTCTACAAAACCAGCTAGTATACTATATATGTCCTCCTTGAATCTTACAGACTTGGCAAGAAGGATTTTCTTTTCTTTTTCAATGAGTACTATAATGGCAGGAGAAATACGGGGAAAAACAACAAGGCCACACTCAGGACACTCTTTTGCCCTTACCCTGTCTTTATCCTTTACCCTCGACCCACACCTGCTACAAAAAACATCTGTCCTGTCCCAATTAATTATCTGTTTTGCCCTTATGGCAACATTAAAAAGGTCATTATCAAGGTAGTCATAGAGATACCAAAGACTTTGAAGGGCTAAATCCCCGACAATAGGCTGAGATTCTGGTATATCTGCTGCAAAACAATCTCTATCCTCTAGCCTTCCAAGATAATGAATGCGCACTGGTTTAATATTCATCTCCTGTGGATGAATCATAATAGGCACCATTGCCTCATGCCCTACAGCTTTAACAAGCAATTTGTTTGTCTTAAATATAAACCAGTATGCCGGCGATTTTAATGTATCCGGTGCAATATTTGATGGTATAAACTTACTATCCATAATAAATCCTTATTTTATATCTTTTTTAAATTTTTTCTCTGGAAAAGGCAACCTTTTTTTGATAGTATTTCATCACAACGGTCCCATCGTCTAGTGGCCTAGGACGTCGGCCTCTCACGCCGAAAACACGAGTTCGAACCTCGTTGGGACCACCAAAAAACACCCTAAAAACCAGTTTCATTGATTAAACTTTAACCTTAACATTCAACCATAAGACATCCTGCAAAAAAAAATTATAACTTCATTAAAATCCCCGTTTTTCTGAAAAAATCTGAGTTTAGAAACACCTTTAATGCATTAACCGCCCTTCCCCTATGGCTTATCTTGTTCTTTTCATCTAATTTTATCTCAGCAAGATTTTTTCCATATTCAGGAAGATAAAATACAGGATCAAAACCAAAGCCCTCTTTTCCCCTTCTCTCAAAGCCTATATATCCTTTTAATTGTCCATAAAAAACATAAAAACTGCCTTTTTCTGGCATATAAAAGATTACATATGCCACAAATCTTGCTGTTCTTTTTTCCCATGGCACATCCTGAAGCTCACTTAACAATCTGCTTATCCTCTCATCATCATTTTTTCCATATCTAGATGAGTATATGCCAGGTCTTCCCCCTAAGGCATCCACCTCAAGACCTGAGTCATCAGCTATGGCATTAAATCCAAATCTATCCCCCACCTTCCTGGCTTTTTTAATGGCATTTTCTATGTAAAAAGGGCTATCTTCAACAATCTCTACCTTTTCCTGAAAATCCTTAAGGGAAAAAAAGACATCAAATTCATGGAAAAGCAATTTTTTTATCTCATTAAATTTGCCTAAATTACCTGTTGCAATAACTACCTTTCTATCCATTTGAAACCTTTTTACACAGGAAACATATTGCCAAGGGCTATCCTCTGCTGCCGTGTTATCTCGTTTATACCTTTGCATGCATATTGATACATGGTATCAAAATGTTCTTTTGTGAAGGGCGTCTTCTCTGCTGTGCCCTGCACCTCTATCAATAGACCCCTTCCAGTCATTACAAAATTCATATCCACCTCTGCCCTTGAATCCTCCTCATAGGATAAATCAAGGAGTATCTCACCCCCTATAACACCAACGCTTATGGCAGCAACAGAATCCCTCATGGGTATCTTTTCTATCATTCCCCTTTTTTTCATAGCCCATAATGCCTCAGTAAGGGCAACATAACCCCCAGTTATGCTTGCTGTCCTTGTCCCGCCATCAGCTTGAATAACATCGCAGTCGATCCATAATGTCCTCTCTCCTAATATATCAAGATTTACAACAGCCCTAAGAGCCCTACCAATGAGTCTTTGTATCTCATGGGTTCTGCCCCCCACCCTGCCTGTCACAGACTCCCTTACTGTCCTTGTATGTGTTGATCGTGGAAGCATGGAGTATTCTGCTGTTAGCCATCCCTTACCAGTATTCTTAAGAAATGGCGGGACCTTTTCTTCTATACTTACACCGCATATAACCTTTGTCTCGCCCATTTCAACAAGAACTGAACCTTCAGGGTACTTTAAAAAACCTCTTGTTATCTTCAGATCCCTTATCCTGTCATTTTGCCTTGCCTTGTCTCTCATCTTGTTTTCCTTTTTTTAAATAATTCTCGATTCCAGAATATAATTTCTCAAAAACTATATTAATCTTGTCCTTTTGGGTTTGAATATTTACAAAAACACCTGGCATATCAACGCCTATTAGGGGAAAGAGGGGTAGCTCCTTAACCCTTACATTAAAAAAAGATGCAATAGAACCTGCAAGGATTCTCGAATCTGCTCCATGGACTCCCGGAACCTCCTCAATAGTATTGAACCTGCCGGGGTTAACAGAGGGAGTGAATATTGCTATAAAACATCCCTCGTTGTCGACAAAGTCAAAATTAAAGGCAATAAACATATTTGCCTTGAGGCTGTTTATCCTGTTTATGTTATTAAGGTGTTCCTCTATGTCGTTTGTCATGTTGAACATGCTTACCTTAAATCTCTTTTTCTCAAAATACCTTTTTAACATATTGAATTCGGATACCTTTTTTTCGCCTATTGCATAAAAAACAATATGTTCTGAGGCAAAAGCAGATGAATACAAAAAAACTAAGAGTGAAGATAAAAGTATCAGGCGTATATGCAATAGCATGGATTTTATGTCCTTATCTCCAATATAAATCTTTCAAGTTCATAGGCAGCCAGTGCGCCATCCCCCACTGCTGTGGATACCTGTCTCAGTGTTTTTCTTCTCACATCACCTGCAGCAAATATACCACTTGTCTTTGTGGCAAGGTTTTCATCTGTGATGATGAACCCTCCATTATCCTTCTCCACAAGGTCACCGAGAAAACCAACATCAGGTCTTGAGCCTGCATATACAAATACACCGTCCACCCTGAGCTCTAAATGGCTGCCATCTTTTGTATCTTCCAGAACAATATATTCTATCTGTCCCTCACCCTTGAACTCTATAGGTTTTTTGTTCCATAAAAACTCAAATTTAGGGTTTTTAAATGCCCTTTCCTGAAGTATCTTTTGTGCCCGTAATGTGTCCCTTCTATGAACTAAATAAACCTTACGGACAATATTGGCAAGAGATAAACCCTCCTCTATAGCGGCATCACCACCGCCAATGACGGCAACATCAAGGTTTTTAAAAAACATACCATCACAGGTGGCACAATATGATATACCCCTTCCAAGGAATCTGTCCTCCCCTGGAATGCCAAGTTTAACTGGTTTAGTTCCTGTTGCGACTATTATGCCTTTTGCCTCAAAAATATCTACATCCGTTTTTATAGAAAATAAACCCTTATCCACTGATACCAGTTCAACATTGGCGAATTCTTTTATCTTCAACCCAAAGGTCTTTGCGTGGGCAGAAAACCTTTCCATCAATTCCCTGCCAGATATGCCTTCAGGGAAACCAGGATAATTCTCAATCTGCCAGGTATTTATCGGTACCCCTCCTAATATGACCTTTTCCAAAAGCATTGCATCTATTCCTGCCCTCATAATGTATAAACCTGCTGTTAAACCAGCAGGGCCTCCCCCTATTATAATTGCCTCATGGAATTCTGCCACCTGTTCCTCCACCACAGTGAATTAGAAAAACTGTTCTTATTTTAAGCAATCTACTGCCTTAATTCAAATCAATTATAAAAAACACTCAAAAAAACTTTTAAAGCTCATAGGATCTTGAGGTTATACCCATACAAAACGCCGCAGAGATCTTAAAATTTATAATTAAGGTTTACTTTTCTGCAAACTGTCTGGTAAAGATTTGACAATCAAGGCAGTTTGTCATAAAAGTTTATCTGAAGTCTATGGTCCTTTAAACCTCTATGCAATAATGAATGGTGTGACACAGAGGACAGACTAAAAAAACAACGGATTGCAGCTTACCGTATTAAGGTTAAGGCCAGATAGGGTGTGAAAATAGAATATGGGGTGATATAAGATGGATATACATATAAAAAAAAGAAAAATTGAAAATGGTATTTCCGGCTCAGGCCTAAAAGGCGCAACAAATCTATATATTGTTAAGGAAAACAATAAAGAGTTCAAGCTTGTATGCAGGTTTAATGACTTCAGCAGCACCATATGTCTTGCAGATAAAAAAGGGACCCTTCATGTAAATGATGAGGCGAATAGGGTGATAAGACAGATTGTGGAATTAAGCGGTGCCTGTGGATTGAATGTGACAGATGAACCGGTTGATGGATTGTCCCCCACTGCATTAAGGGGTGTTGTGTTTGCCGAAAGGGACAAAAAAATATTGGAGCTTATAATAAAAACAGATGATTCTATCTGATTGTAGTATAGATTTTTGGTAGTGATTTTAGCAGGCGTTGACCCTCATCTACATACCACATTACCACCAATCTATTTGCTGTTCTTGTGGCAACCCCTATGTATTCTTATTATATAGGGTTGGAAAGTTTATTGTTATTGCCCCTGCAGGACAGGTAGGGGCACAGAAACCACACTCTTCGCAGAATTCCTCTTCAATTTGTGCTATCTCATCTTTTATTAAAATTGCCCCTGGAGGGCATACCTCATGGCAGTTACCACATCCAGTGCACCTGTCTCTATCTATTGCCGGTATCATCAGACCACCATCCCAAGGCGGTAGCCATCGTGGATTGCATTGTTTAATCTTCTTGGTTTTTTCGCATCACCGATAAAATAAAACCCCCGTGGGTATCCTTTTAGTGTATTAAAATCTGCTATAACCTCATCGCGCTGAGTAAATATAATGCCCTCAAAATCTATCTCTTGTTCTCCTTTGGGTGCCTTTACCATCAAGACCCCATCCTTAAGGTCTACTATCGTTGAACCTGTAAAAATAGTAGCCTTATTTTTCTTTAGGATCTGAATAAATCTCCATAGATAAAAAGGATTAACATCCTTACCGAGACGGCTACCCTCCTCTATGATGGTAAGCTCATATCTTTCATGTCTTAAAAGATATACAGCCACTGCCAGCCCTATACCGCACCCACCTATAATAACACTCTTTCTCGGTGGCATTTTGCCTTTTCCTATAATGTCACGATATGTCCATATCATCTCCTGGGATATACCTGGCAATATCCTTGGCTTTGCGCCTGCTGCCATAACTATTACATCTGGATTCTCCTCCATGAATATCTCTGGCGATGCTGTAATACCTTTTTTTATTATCACCCCTAACCTTACACATTCGCCTTCAAGATATCTTATAGGCCTTAATAGCTCCTCTTCTCCTGAATCTACCTTTGACGCAAGAAGTATCTCGCCGCCCATGACATTATTTTTTTCAAAGATCTTTACCTTGTGTCCTCTCTTTGCTGCAATTGATGCGAATTGTAGCCCTGACGGTCCACCACCAACAACCACTATCTTTTTTGGTTGCCCCACCTTTTTAAAGCCGTAATAGCCCCAGTCAGGCTCGCCCTCATGTCCAAGCGAAGGTCTTACAGAACACGTAATGGGCTGGTGATAGTAGAGCCTTGAAAAACAGAGATTGCATGCGATGCATGGGATGATCTCCTCCTCCCTTCCTGATGCTATTTTGTTTGGCAACTCAGGATCTGCAATCATGGGTCTGCATGCCTCCCAGAAATCTATTATCCCATCACTAATTGCCTTCTCTGGTATGTGGGGCAGAAACTGTCTGAATGCCATCATTACAGGGACATTCACCGCCTTTTTTACCTCACCAGCAACGTAAAGCCAGTGGCCCATGGGCACATCCCTTGTTATCACGGGTATAGAGGATTCATGCCAGCCTATGGTTACGCTGAGATAGTCTGCACCTGCCTTCTCTGCAATCTTAAAACTCTCTATGCTCTCCTCAAATGTATTGCCTCCCCTGTCATCGAGGAACTCAGCGCCACATAATCTTATACCTACAGGGGTTTTATCTCCTACCTGTGCCTTCACGCCCTGTATCACCTCAACCATCAACCTGCATCGCTCCCTTATTGACCCGCCATATTCATCTGTCCTTTTATTTGTATAGCTTGAGATAAATGTAGAGATGAGATAACCGACAATCCCAGATAGCTCAATCATGTCAAAACCTGCCTCTACAGCCCTTCGTGCAGCCTGAACATGGTCCCTTATGGCCTGTTTTATCTCTTCCTTTGTTATCTCCCTTGGCTTTTTGAAATATGAGAGTCTTTGAGGGACAACAGTAGGCATCAGACAATAATCAAGCTCCACACCCCCCTCTCTGCCACAATGGAGTATCTGAATGCAGGATAGTGCCCCATTTTTTCTTATCACATTAGCAATGCGGGCAAGACCCGGTATGAATCTATCATCGTATATTGCCATCATACCCTTAAAGCCCTTACCCTCTCCCTTTGGGTCAGGATAGGTACCCTGGGTAGTAACAATACCTGCACCACCTCTTGCCTGTGCCTCCATGTAGGCAACCTCCCTATCGCTTACATATCCGTCACCATAGGGAAAATTTGTCTCAGTGGCTGCGTATTTTACCCTGTTCTTTGTAATAAGGCTTCCTATTTTACCTTTAGAAAAAATATGGGGGTATCTCTCTTGCATCATTAAAGTTTAGTTAGCACAAGTAAAAAGATATTGTCAACAAAACTTTGCTGTTAAAAAACCAAATTTCATTACAAAGGCTCCTTGTCAAAGGTTAACTCATTTCCCCATCCCTGGATCCATGGTTATTCCCCACTTTTGCTATGAAGTTAGTATTTTTATTGACCCAACTTATGTCTTAATTTTTTCCTAATCTCTATCCCAGACAAAAGAAGAGGATGACTACCCATATAAACCCATGCAAAATGACCCTATGTTTCAATTATTTTTAGTCCTAAGAATTTAACCATTGGATAGAAATCTCTAATGCACAAAAATACATACAGGGCTATAACTTAAGAATGGCAAAAATTGCATTGACAAACGGGTTCACCATAAGAAAACAACTTCTATCGAAATATTCTCCACAGGATCTACTTATGCATCTGGCAGAAATAAAGAAAGTGAAAATCATCTATCACTTATAACCCTCTTCTACCCATTAAAATTTTATTAGAACCTTTATCTTTTTTCGCGTCTTTAAGGCTATTAATACGCTGTTTTTTTACTTCTGTTGAATAAGTTATCCTTCTGCCGTCAGTACATATCCTTATAAACCCGCTTTCCAAGGTGGATAGAACAGGGATTAACAACTCTTTATATCTCTTTAGGACCTCTTTTCCAGGCAATCCTTTGATGCCAGTTCCGACACTCATGACAGCAAGCCTTGGCCTCACCGCCATAAGAAATGCCATACAGCTCGAATTATTACTGCCATGATGGGGAACCTTTAAGATATCTGCCTTCAAAGGCATATTATTCATAACCAGTGTTTTCTCTATGTCAGATTCTATATCCCCTGTAAGTAAAAAGGAGGCATTTCTATAGATAATCATTAAAACAAGTGAGGCATTGTTAAGATTTTCCCCTGTGAAATCTTTTGGTGGATTTAAAACCTTTAAGACCATACCATCCCGCAATATTAATCCATCCCCTTCTCGCCACAACTGAATGTCTATTTTTTTATCCTTTGAGATCTTTATAAGCTCTATAAACCCTGGTTCTCTTATAAAATATCCTCCAGTAACAAAGGTCTTAACATTAAAATTTTTTAGTATGTAAGGCAATCCCCCTGTATGGTCACTATGGGGATGTGTATTTATGACATAATCAAGGGTCTTTATCTTTTTAGACAAAAGTATGGGTGTTATAATATTTTTTCCTGCATCAAAATCCCCTCTGTAGCCCCCTCCACCATCAATCAATATTCGGATACCCTTAGGTGCCTCAAGAAGCATGGATTCGCCCATGCCCACATCTATAAGATTCAGACATAGATTGTTATTAAACCGGCTATCCCATGCCAGATAGATCTGTATAAACAACAAAGGGGATACAATAAAGTAAAGGGCATATCGAACAGCCCTGGTGTCTAAGAATATAAAGGAGAGCAACACTGAATAAAATAGTGCAAGCTCAGGAAGGTTAGGCCTTATAACAGGGAAGATGTAGCCATAATCCATAATTCTAAGGAGAGACAGATTAAGGTTTATTATCTCTCCAGCAAGTTTTATAAGATATCCACCATAGGGGATCAAAATACCTATTAAACATAGGGGTATGGAGATAATACACATAAGGGGTATGGAGATAAGATTGTGGAGGACAGAGAAGATATTAACCCCATAAAAATGATAGACCACCACAGGTAGGGTGCCTATAGTGGCAGACAGGGTGGCAAGGGAAGAGAGCACAAGCCATCTGACTGGCCTACAACCTATCTTTAAAAAGGGGTATATCCTCTTCATTATTAAGACAATAAAAAGAACGCATAAGAAGGAGAGTTGAAATGAGGGCATAAAAAGAGAATGGGGATAGATAAGAAGTATAATCAGGGCACTTACTGCGATTGTATTTATTATATCCCTCTGTCTTTCAAAAAATATAGAGAGCATAAATATGGTAACCATAATCGTTGCCCTTATCGTTGATACACCTGAACCGGAAATAAGCATAAAAACAAACGGGAATATTATTGTTATAAGGGCGGCATATCTTTTATCCCTCCCTGAAAGCCTCAGAACACCTTTTCTACCCAAAAGCCATCTGATAATCGAAAAGAAAAACCCTGTTATGATGCCTATATGGAGACCGGAAATGGCAAGTATATGGGACGTCCCTGTCCTTTGAAAGAGCGCCTTTGTATCCTCATCTATTGAGGTCTTATCACCTATTATCAGTGCCCCAATAATACCACTGTGTTTTGCCTCTGATTCATACACCTTACGCTGTATTAATCTCTGCACCCTTACAACGGGATTATCCCCTTCCTTAACCCCTGATATAACACCTCTTATCTCATAGTGGATGCCCTCAAGGTTTTTAAGCCATCTCCATGATATGATATATGGATTTTTAAATGTCTGATTAAGCTCGGTTATGCCTCCAAAGATTCTTATGCTGTCACCAATATTTAAACCCTTATCAGTTTTTAATACAACATGGATACCCTCAAAGGTAGCTGGGCTTGAAAGCCTCAGAACCTTGGTATTTTTTGAGGCCTCAACTATCTTGCCCTCAAATATATATCTTTCATTATCAAGGGTTATCTTCTCTGTACTGTTTACCAGAACGCTAACCCTGATTATACCGGTTAGACAAAAACATATAAATATCAGAACAATACAGGTTCTCCTGTATCGGGCTATAAAAAAAGGGGTTATAGATGCTCCAACAAGCACTGCAACGGCTATATATTTTAATGGATATGTATTGATGGCCCCTAAATATATGCCAAGGATAAAACAGAGGACAGCGATTATGAACAAGCTTCCATTATGCCTTCTAAAAATGCACGGACATTCAAGCCAAGGTCAGGAATATAATAACCACCCTCGAGTATGGAGAAAACATTAGGGTTTGAAGAGGCAAGCATCTTGCCTATAGTTCTAAAATCATCTGTTGTAAGGAGTGCACCCCAGTCTTTTATATATGTGTCAAAACCAGCAGAGCAACCAACAATATCAAACTGGTCAGCATCCTTGAGTGCATCTTCGAGGTCCTTAATAAAATTGCCCCTCGGGTATGCGTCAATATTTCTGAAGCTAATTCTCTCGTCACCTTTTACAATGTCATAGGTTCCGTTTCCATAATGGAGGTCTATATCCACAATCAAGGCGGTATTGATTTTGCCTTCCTTTAAGAGCTTCTTTATGGCTATTGCCATATTGTTAAAGAAACAAAACCCGCCGTTAAAATTATATCCTGCGTGGTGTCCAGGGGGTCTTATAAGGGCAAAGGATGGCTCCTCAAGCGCTATCTCAGAGGCCTTTATTGCACCACCTGCTGATTTCTTTGCCACATAATAGACGTCATCCTTTCTCCTGACGGACTCTATAAGGTCGTCGCTGTGGCATAGTTTCAGGTCATGAAGGGTGCACGGCTCTGGTTCAATAATCTCTGATATGTCGATTATCTTAAAGTATATAGAGGAGATTCTGTCAGGATTTTCGCAATCCACTGTATAATAATCAGTATAAAAATCCTCGCTATATATGACTGGTATCTTCTTCATATATATCTTTTAAAACAAGAAGGACAGGGGAGTCAATAAAATAATAGAGATGCCAACCAAACATCTGTTTGCTTTTTTGGTGTCCGTTATTGGCATTATGGCTCTGGGGATTTAATAGGTCTGGAATTCCTTAGGCTGGCATTTATACCTACCTTAAGCTGTCTTCTCTATTTTGAAAATATTTTTATACCTATCTTCAAGGCTGTGTTATAATCTGCCACAGCCATGGGTAAAGACATAGTAATCTTGAGTGGTTTTGATTATGCGGTATTCATAAGGAGGCTTAACAGGTTTTTGGTAGAGTGTGATTATAATGGTAAGATAGTTACAGCGCACCTGCCAAACCCAGGTAGATTATGGGAGCTGCTTCAGGAGGGTAGAACTGTTTACCTCAAGGAAACACAAGGCAATGACATAAGAAATACCAACCATACTATTATAGCGGTTAAAAAGGGTTCAGAAACAGTGTTTCTCCATACCCATTACACCAATAGGCTTGCTAGGATACTGATTGAAGAGGATCTTATCCCAGGTCTCGAGGGTTACATAATAGAAAGACCAGAATATACTTTAAATAACAACAGATTCGATTTTTTGTTGAATAAAGACAGTAATAGGCTTATTCTTGAGGTAAAATCCTGCACGCTTTTTCACAATAATATTGCCATGTTTCCAGATGCAGTGACATCAAGGGGGAGAAGACATCTTTTGGGGCTGGCTGAATCATCTTTACCAGGAGGGGTGCTTTTTATCATCCACTCCAACCAACCAAAATATTTCCTCCCTGAATACCATGTGGATCTTGAATTTTCCAAAACGCTCTATTGTCTTCGCAGCAGGATATCTATATGGGCTGTTGGTATAGGATGGGACAGAGACCTTTCAGTGCAAAAAAAGGTGAAGGCCCTTGAGATCCCCTGGTATATATTTGAAAGAGAAGGCAGAGATAGCGGGGCATACATGCTTATCCTCGAACTTAATACTGACAAATGGATTTCAATAGGCGGGTTAGGCGATGTTTTCTTTAAGAAGGGTTTTTATATATACGTTGGTTCCTCCATGAAGAATCTCAACAAGAGATTGGAACGGCATAAAAGAAAAGGCAAAAAGCATTTCTGGCATATAGACTATCTTAGAGAAGAGGTAGATTTGCTCCATACAATCCCTATCCGTTCTCATAAAAGACTCGAATGCAATTTGGCTGATTCAATAAAAAAACTTGGTTGCGTCAATATCCCTGATTTTGGCGCATCTGACTGCATGTGTGATTCCCATCTCTTTTATATGGAAAGAGACCCTATCCATGATAGTGATTTTATAGAAATGTTACTGGATTACAGGATGCCTTTTATAGATGCTTGACCTTACCCGTAAAACTGATATATTGTTTATTATCTTTTTAAAAAAGGGGCGAGAGTATGGTTGAGGATTATATAAAGGAGCTCTTCAACGGATGTTGTGCTGGAAGGGCAATAGGCATAGAGATAACAGAGGTGAGAGAGGGTTATGCAAAAGGTAGTCTTACCATAAAAAATGAGCATTTAAATGTATTCGGTAGTGCCCATGGGGGTATAATCTTCACATTGGCAGACCACGTGGGAGGGGCATGCGGAAATACCGTAGGCAATAAATCTCTGCTCATTGAATCTTCCATACAGTATCTTAGGCCTGTTTTTGAGGGCAACCACATCTATGCTGAGGCATCTCTTATATATAGAGGCAAGAAAATAGGCAGGATAGATATAAATGTATATAATGAAAAATATGAAGAGATTGCGTTGATGCATATGGTTTTTTACATAACAGATGAGAAACACACAGGAAAGACTACTTAAGATATTTCACAAACTCCTTGATATCTTTGGAAAGAGACATTGGTGGCCTGGTGAGACACCCCTCGAGGTCATAGTGGGTGCAGTTCTTACGCAGAATACCACCTGGAAGAATGTGGAAAAGGCAATTAATAACATGAAAAACAAAGGTATACTAAACCTTGATACCCTTTATTTTATTGATGTAAAAGAGCTGAGTCAGATTATAAGACCGGCAGGATATTATAATTTAAAATCTATCAGATTAAAAAACATAGTAAAGGTATTATATGAAAAATATAATGCATCTATAGATAATTTAGGGAATATACCTACAGATGAATTAAGAAAAATCCTCCTTAACATAAATGGTGTAGGCAAGGAGACTGCAGATAGTATACTGCTTTACGCCCTTAACCGACCTATATTTGTTGTAGATGCATACACAAAACGTTTATTAAATAATCATAAACCTATATTAATGGAAGACAATATAGGGGTCAATTTAGAGAAAAATAAAGACCATTATGACCATATTCAGTTATTTTTTATGAAGAATCTTCCCTTAGACATCTACATCTATAATGAATACCATGCCCTTATTGTCTGTCTGTGCCAGCAATACTGTAAAAGGATGCCTGATTGTATAGGATGCCCCTTGCATGGTTTTTAGATGTATTCTATGCTTACCTTTTCGGCCTTCAATGATCTTCCAATCTTACCTGCTATAAACACCCCTTCCCCTAACGACCTTATTTTATTAACCACTGCGTCTGCAATATGGGAATCAACTACAATGACAAAGCCAATGCCCATATTAAACGTTGCAAGCATGTCATCTTCAGGGACATTTCCAAGCCTTTTTATAATATTGAATATTTCAGGTATCTTTTTCAGATTGAGCTTTATATTGGCAGAAAGTCCGTCTGGGATAATTCTTTTGATATTCCCTGGTAGACCCCCTCCTGTTATATGTGCCATGCCTTTTATCTGAAATTCCTCAAGGAGATTAAATATAGTTTTGGCATAGATTTTGGTTGGCTTAAGCAGTTCCTCATAGAGCACCCCATCGATACCATCTATCCTGTCATGGATATTGAATCTATGGACATCAAAAACGATCTTTCTTACCAGAGAAAAACCATTGCTGTGGATACCATTTGAAGGCAGCCCCAGGATTATATCCCCTTCATTAATCTTGGTTCCGTCTATTATACTGTCTTTCTCCACAATGCCTATTGCAAAGCCTGCAAGGTCATACTCCCCATCTTTATAGAAAGATGGCATCTCTGCTGTCTCTCCACCGACAAGGGCACATCCAGCCATCCTACAACCTTCACATATACCATTTATTACCGCTGTATATACCTGTTCATCTATCCTGCCACAGGCAAAGTAATCGAGAAAGAGATACGGTTGTGCCCCAAGGGTAAGTATATCATTTGCAGACATTGCCACGAGGTCAATCCCAACAGTGTCGTGCTTTCCGCTTAAGAAGGCTATTTTTAATTTTGTCCCTACCCCATCTGTAGATGTAACAAGGACAGGGTTTTTCAGATTGCCTGGTAGTTCTGCAAGGGATGCAAACCCACCTATTGGATTTAAAACAAAGGGGTTAAATGTATCTTGGATATTTTTTTTAAGTCTGTCTATGAGCCTGTCGGCCTTATCTATATCAACACCTGAATCTTTATATGTATATGATTTTTTCATAAATAATAGAAAATAACATAGCTGTCAGCTCTCACTTAAACTTTTCAGACAATATCGTTCAATAGCTGACAGCTATGTTTTGTTAAGCCATTTTTTCGATAAATTCGTCCACAGGGATAGCTGGCAATGTCATTATTTGCACTGTCCCCCTTGAACCCATCTCTATAGAGATCTTTGCTATTGCCTCGTTATTAGGTGCATCAAGGATAGTAATAAAATCATATGGACCCAGAACTGCATACTGAGCAAGAACCTTAGTGCCCATATTCTCAATCTCTCTGTTAACCTCTTCAATCCTTACTGGATGCTTTTTAATAGTCTTTCTGCCCTCATCTGTTAATGTGTTCAGCATTATGTATATTGGCATTTGGTCACCCCCTTTCTAATGTCTTCAATTTATATTTATATTTAAATATACATACGCCACTTGTCAACAAAATTCTGTATTATATTTCCTTAGGAATCTCAGCACAATATTCTTTATTAGAGGTATTTCTTAATCAAGACCTCTGCAATCTGAACAGCATTTAGTGCAGCACCCTTTCTTATATTATCTGCCACGATCCACATGTTAAGCCCATATCTTACAGTTTCATCTCCTCTTATTCTACCCACAAAGGTCTCGTCCTTACCGGCAGCGTAGATGGCGAGGGGATATATGTTTTTCGAAGGGTCATCAGCTACCTGAACACCCGGGGCATTGCTTAATAGTTCCCTTGCCTTTTCTGGTGTAATCTTATTTTCAAACTCCACATTTACGGACTCTGAATGACCGTAAAACACCGGCACCCTTACTGTTGTGGCTGTCACCTGAATGCTATCATCCCCCATAATTTTTTTTGTCTCATTCACCATCTTCATCTCTTCTTTTGTATAACCATTTTCAAGAAATGAGTCTATATGGGGCAGACAATTAAATGCTATCTGGTGTGGATATACCTTTTTTTCAATCTCCCTGTTGTTATATATAGCGAGAACCTGCTGTTCCAGTTCGTATATGGCTTTTTTTCCGGTTCCAGACACTGCTTGATATGTTGAAACAACGACCCTTTTTATCTTTGCATAATCATGGAGTGGTTTTAAAACAACTACCATCTGTATTGTAGAACAGTTGGGGTTGGAAATAATACCTCTGTTTTTATAACCTGCTATTGCGTGTTCATTCACCTCAGGGACCACAAGGGGTATATCAGGCTCCATCCTGAAGGCGCTTGTGTTATCTATTACAACGCAGCCGCTCGCTGCTGCAATGGGTGCAAATTTCATGCTTACCGCACCACCTGGTGAAAAGAGCCCGATATCCACATCCTTGAAGGAATCCTCTTTTAATTCCTCAACCTTTATATCCGTCCCCTTAAAGGATATGGTCTTGCCAACGCTTCTCGATGATGCGAGAAGCTTTAGATTTTTAATGGGAAAATTTCTCTCCTCAAGGATCTCCACCATTTCATTTCCCACAGCGCCTGTTGCGCCCACTACAGCTACATTATAGGTTTTCATCTCTCCTCCTCAAGTTTTTTCTTAAGATAGTTCATCAGTCCGCCTGCCTGGATTAGCTCCACCATAAAAGGCGGTATTGGTTTAGCCTTTACTGTTTTATCTTTTATTGTGATTATACCTGAAAATATATCTACCTCTATCTTGTCGCCCTCCTCAGCAATTCCATAGATGTCAGCCTCTATAAGGGCAAGACCCTTGTTAAATGCATTTCTGTAAAATATCCTCGCAAAGCTCTTTGCAATGACAACAGGGATACCAAGGGCTAAAATTGCAATAGGTGCATGTTCCCTGGAGGACCCGCAGCCAAAATTTGTCCCTGCCACTATAATGTCCCCAGGTTTTACCTTGTCTTTAAAGTCAGGGGATATGGGCTCCATACAGTGTTGCCCAAGGATCTTAGGGTCTGTATAGGCGAGATAACGTGCCGGAATTATAATATCAGTGTCTATGTTGTCACCAAATCTCCAAATGCTGCCTTTAAATACCATATCAACTCCTTCTTATAACACATCTTCTGGATGGGCTATGCTGCCTTTTATTGCACTTGCTGCTGCAACCGCTGGACCTGTTAGATATACCTCACTGTCGGGATGGCCCATCCTTCCGATGAAGTTTCTGTTGGTAGTGGCAACAGCCCTTTCACCTTTTGCCAGTATCCCCATGTGGCCTCCAAGACATGGCCCACAGGTTGGGGGTGATATTATACATCCTGCATCCAAAAATGTTTCAAGGTAGCCACGTCTTAGAGATATTTTATAGACCTCAGGTGTAGCAGGGATAATAATACATCTTACCCACGAGGCAACCTTTTTTCCTTTCAAAATGCCTGCCGCCATCTCCATATCCTCAAGCCTTCCATTGGTGCATGACCCTATGACAGCCTGGTCAATCTCTGTGCCCCTTAACGCCTCCACGTCCTTTACATTGGACGGAAGAGAGGGGCATGCCACCTTTAGTCCCAGTTTACCTACATCTACCTCGAATATCTCTTTATATCGTGCATCTCCATCGCTTTCAAAGATTTTATAAGGTCTTTTAGCCCTTTCATTCTCATAGGATATGGCTACCTCATCTGGTTTAAATATACCATTTTTTGCACCCGCCTCTATTGCCATATTCGCCACTGTCATACGGGAATCCATTGAAAGTCCTGATATTGCCTCACCCTCAAACTCCATGGCTGAGTAAAGGGCTCCATCTACGCCTATCATGCCAATAATGTGGAGTATGAGGTCTTTTCCTGTTACCCATCTCTGCCACTTTCCGTAGCATAAAAATTTTATGCTTTCAGGGACCTTAAACCATATTCTCCCTGTAATCATGGCGTAGGTAATATCTGTGCTTCCCATGCCTGTTGCAAATGCGCCGAGGGCACCATAGGTGCATGTATGGCTATCTGCACCGATTACCACATCCCCAGGGACAACTATGCCCTGTTCAGGAAGAAGGGCATGCTCAATCCCGCAATTACCTCCTTCATAGAAATGCTTTATGTTGTATCTTTTTGAAAACTCCCTGATTTTTTTACAGTTTTCAGCAGAGATTATATCTTTATTGGGGGTGAAATGATCAAGAACAAAGACGACCCTTTCTTTATCAAAGACATCGCTGGCCCCAACCTTTTCGAATTCCTCAAGGGATAGAGGTGCGGTTATATCATTTGCCAGCACAATATCAACCCTGGCATCTATGATCTCACCGGATTCAACAAAAGCCTTACCCGCATGCCCCGCAAGAATCTTTTCTGTAATAGTCATTCCCATGTTAATCCATCCTATTCATTAGTATTTTTTATAAATTCAAGCCTATTTAAGGCATTAATATAAGCCTTTGCGCTTGCCACAATTATGTCTGTATCAGCCCCTTTTCCAATAGCAATCTTATCGTTTTCTTCAAGTTTTACAAAAACATCACCCTGGGCATCCATATCTTTTGTGATGGAGTTTACAGAAAATTTTAAAAGCCTGCTATTTGTCTTTACAATCTTTTTAATGACCTTATACGTGGCATCCACAGGTCCATCGCCTATATCAACATCCTGGTGGATATTCCCTTCTACCTCAAGTCTGACAGTAGCAGTTGGTATCGTGGAATTTCCACAACTTACGTGAAGGTAGACAAGTTTGTATTTTTCAGGCACCTTATAGAGTTCATCTATGATTATCATCTCTATATCTTCATCATAGACATATTTTTTTATATCAGAGAGGGCTTTAAACCTCTTGAATGCATTGTTTAATTCTTTTTCTGTGAGGGTATATCCTAAACTTTCTATCCTGTCCCTGAAGGCATGTCTTCCTGAGTGTTTACCGAGGACGAGGGAGCTTTTAGGGATACCAACTGATTCCGGGGTCATTATCTCATAGGTAAGCTTTTCCTTTAAAAGTCCATCCTGATGTATACCTGATTCATGGGCAAAGGCATTAGCACCCACTATTGCCTTATTTGGCTGAACAGCCACACCTGTAATGGATGTTATAAGTCTGCTTGTGGGATAAATCTTCTCTGTTACTATACCAGTCTTTAAATTAAAAAGGTCCTTTCTTGTCCTTATTATCATGGCTATCTCTTCAAGGGATGCATTTCCAGCCCTCTCCCCTATGCCGTTGATTGTGCATTCTATCTGTCTTGCGCCATTTTGTATAGCGGCAATGGAGTTTGCCACTGCAAGCCCCAGGTCATTGTGGCAGTGGACGCTTATTATAGCCTGTGAGATATTAGGAACATGTTCAATTATATATTTTATTAGCCTGCCAAATTCATCGGGGACTGCATAGCCCACTGTGTCAGGGACATTTATTGTGACAGCACCTGCATCTATCACCTCGGCAAATACCCTGCAGAGGTAATCCTTGTCACTTCTTGTGGCATCCATGGCAGAGAACTCAACATTATGCGTATAGCTTTTTGCCCTTTTCACTGCCTCCACAGCGATCTTCAGGATCTCGTCTCTTGTCTTATGAAACTGGTATTTAAGATGTATATCCGATGTGGATATAAAGGTGTGTATCCGTGGCCTTGCGGCTACCTTTATTGCCTCCCACGCACGGTCTATATCCTCATTGTTAGCCCTTGCAAGCCCTGCAATCTCGCTCTTTTTAATGATAGAGGCAATCTGTCTCACAGCATCAAAGTCACCTTCTGATGCAATGGGAAATCCTGCCTCAATAATATCCACGCCCAGCGCCTCCAGCTGTTTTGCCACCCTGATCTTTTCCTGGGTGTTCATGGTGTTGCCTGGCGATTGTTCACCATCCCTTAAGGTTGTATCAAATATATATATCCTATCTGAATCTGACATACTGACTCCTTTTTAAAAAAGCCTACAGGCAAGATCAGAGCTAATGTCTGTAGACCCTTGATTTTTTAAATTCACCTATCCTTGACATGATATTCTCCATGAATTCACTCTCCTTTTCTATCTCCAGCTCCACCCCAAGATAAAAAAGATTTTCAGGTATATGGAGATCCATAATTTTGACAGCATCCTTTGCTGTTGTAATAATAAAATCAACACCATGGAACCGGGAAAGCGCCTCTATATCCTTTTCACTGTACTTATAATGGTCTGGGAAGGATACTGTATCTATCAGGTTGCCTCCTAACCCCTTTATCATCCTGTAAAAAGATTCATTATCCCCGAGCCCTGAAAAGGCAAGGATATTTTTGTCTTTGATGATATTGTAGTGCCCCATCACATTGTATTTCAGATTATATAGATATGCGGGTTTATATCTTATCCTATATCTAGGGATACCCAGGACGAAAAATCCTGTATATTCATCATGGTTATCGTTGCTTATAAGAAGCATATCAGCCCTTTTTACAGCAGTTACAGGTTCTCTGTAAGGTCCCAGAGGGAATAAATTAAAATCATTAATTGAGTTGCCCCCCTTAACAATTAATATCTCCATATCCTTTTTTATATTTCGTGTCTGAAAGCCATCATCTATTATTGCCACATCAATATTGAAATCTTTAATGCCAAGCCTTACAGCCTCATATTTTTTTTCGCCTACAAGGACAGGGACCCTTGTTCTATCTGCCAGCATGAATGCCTCATCACCTACCTCAGTAGCCCTATCCCTTGTGATATCAACGCAAAAAGTCCCCTTTCTTTTTCTTTTATACCCTCTTGTTACAATCCCAGGCTTCATGCCTTTTTTTTTAAGCCAGAGAGCCAACCTTTCCACAACTGAGGTCTTTCCGGTCCCGCCAAGGGATATATTGCCTACGCTTATAACATATATACCAGCCTCCACTGTTTTCATGATGCCTTTTGCGTAAAGCCATTCCCTTACAGAGATTACTGCCTTATATAGAAGGGCGAGAAAAAAGAGGGGTATATAAAATAGATGCCTTAAATATCCCTGTTCCCCATTCCATAATTTTATTATTGCATTGCGCATTAAAACAGAAATTTATAACAGAAAAACCTTTAAAAATCAAAAACAATATAGAGCTATATTATTCTGAGAAGTGCTGAATAAGATAATCCTTATAGCTACCTTTCATGATTTATAGAACTCTTTATAGTGTCTTTCGCAAAATCTATCCACACCTTTTCACCCCCCCGCTATTGCCCTTAAGGGAAAGGGTTTCTTTATGTTTAAGGCAGCTTTTCATAAAACCTTTGACAATACCGGATTGTATATTGCATAGCAGAGCCTAACTAGTTGTTATCAACAACCTAGAAAAATCTATGGCACTGGTACTGGACTGTATCTGGAGTCGTCTTTCTATTAAACAAATAAAGTATATTATCAACAAATTAGGTATAATATTAAGACAATCTCTTGGTGCGAAAGTTGAGTTCATTAGAAAGAAGAGGCGAAAAAAGATGACGTATTCTATAGAAAGGTTTGTCGGCACGGTAAAAAGGTTTCTCAGGGAAGACCAGATCATCATGGATAGGGATAGGCTTTCCCACTATTCGTATGATGCAACAGAGATTCATTATACGCCGCAAGTGGTACTCCTTCCTGAGTCAACTGAAGAGGTGTCAAGAGTCATGCGGTCTGCATATAAAATGGATGTACCTATAACGCCTCAGGGTGGTAGAACAGGACTATCAGGTGGGGCACTACCTGTTGCAGGCGGGGTTGTCTTATCACTCCTTAAGATGAACAGAATTCTTGAGATTGACAACAAAAATATGCAACTTGTTGTAGAGCCAGGGGTTATTGCATGCGATTTGCAGGAGGCATTAAAGACATACGATCTATTCTTTCCACCTGATCCATCAAGCACGGTAGAGAGTACCATTGGTGGCAATGTAGCGGAGAACGCAGGCTACACAAGGGCAGTAAAGTATGGTGTGACAAGGGATTATATACTTGGGCTGGAGGCAGTATTGCCAGATGGAGAGATTATTAACGTGGGTGGTAGAACAGTAAAGAATGTGACTGGATATGACCTTGTAGCGCTTCTTACTGGTTCTGAGGGTACCCTTGCTGTTATTACAAAGATAATATGTAAGGTATTACCTATGCCCCGATCCCGAAGGACCTGCATAATATATATGGATGATCTCGTTGCTGCTGGAGACCTCGTTGTCTCTATCTTTGAAAAGGGCATTATCCCCTGTGCCATAGAATTTATGGATAACTATAGCATCAACTGTGTAGCAGATTACCTTGCCTCAGGGGAGATACTCAGAAGGGATGCAGAGGTGCTCGTTCTTGTTGAGGTGGATGGATATCACGAGGAGGCAGTTAATACTGAATTAAACGAAGTAATACAGCTTGCCCAGAATAGCCATCACACTATAGAGGCAAGGTCTGCTTGTGATGAGATAGAGGCAGAGCGTTTCTGGAGAATCAGAAGAGATACGCTACCTGCACTCAAGGCAAAAGGGAAGGACCATCTTGAGGCTGATGTGGTAGTCCCCCGTTATCAGCTCCCATTTCTTATTCGTGCTGTAAGGGAGATAGAGAAAGGGAGGACTATTAAGGTTGCTACATTCGGCCATGCAGGCGACGGGAATCTCCATGTAACAATCCAATACAGAAAAAGAAGTTTTAAAGACACTGAAGAGGCGTATAATGTTCTTGAAGCAATCTACCGAGCGACCGTTGCCATGTCTGGAAAACTGACAGGCGAACACGGCGTTGGTATTACAGTGAAAAATTATATAAATATCCAGATGACGGAACAAGAAATAAAGCTTATGAAACGCATAAAGTATGCCTTTGATCCAAAGGGGATTTTAAATCCCAAAAAGATTTTTCCTGACGAATAAACGCTGACTCTGATATATATGCATGGTATAATGCTGAATATTTAATCCCAAGGAGGCCTCCTGATGTCAGATAGATTCAATGATTATGGTTCTGCAGATTACTTTATGGAACAAAAAAACACGTAAACACCTTCCTTGGTACTGTCAACATAATTGTGTAAATTTCTTATAGAGGGGTAAATTAGGACGTACCTTGCCTATCTTTGTTCTCCTCCAGCTCATCTCCATCTTAAGCGATATAAACGCCAGGAGTAAATAACATGAGTT
>Ga0067045_1028742_pt1 | contig 28265 bp, 31 predicted proteins | sample TerdegcTABiofilm_FD_59184 | JGI IMG/M metagenome (GOLD analysis project Ga0067045, IMG submission 59184) | Combined Assembly of (Gp0054472, Gp0054536) Wastewater bioreactor microbial communities from Singapore -Terephthalate degrading...
CGAAGGCAGGGTGGCTGCTGTCGGGCCAGTGCACGCCTTTTTCATCGAGCTGCGGCCAGATGACGGTGTTCTTCATGGGCGAGAACCTGTCCTCGCCATAGCCGTCCTCGCCTTGCACGCGTACATAGCGCGCGGCCACATAAGGCGCGCGCGGTGGCTGGGCAGCCTCGGCACCGAAGCGGAAGATCGCCTCATTGAAGCGCAGGCGCTGGTTGGCCACGCGGAACTTCTCGTAGTCGTGCCAGATGGCCACGGCCACCGGGTGCCCCAGCATGGGCGAGACCTGACCCTTCTTGACGAAGAACTCGCCGTAGAAGTCCGACTCGGGCATTCCCACGCCGTCGGCAGCGATGGACTCGGCGTCAATCAGCACATCGGGCTGGTAGTCGCTGCCCAGGACCGACAGATCCAGGCCTTCGTAGATGCGGTCGGCGCGCGGGATATGGATGGTCAGCGCGTGCGACTGCTGCGCGGGCCAGCCCTGCATGTCCCTGGCGCGCAGGTCGATGGCAAAGACCTTCTGCCCGGTGACCTTGGCCAGGCCGTCGCGGCGGTAGTTGAGGGTGTTGCCATTGATCCAGTGGGTCTCCTGACCGCCGGCAGGCGTTATCAATTCCGCAAGCGCGTCTTTGACCGGGCGCACACTTGCAATCACGCCCATGGCGGCGGCAGCCTTCAGAAAACTGCGCCGATTCAAGTCCAGTTTGGACACGGTTCCAACTCCTTGCTGCAATGCGCACAGCAACAGCAAGGACTGGCGTGGGCACATCGCTAGATGACTATGTATTCCAGGACGTTGTAGACGTCCAAGAGTCAAAAAGCAGGTGATAACGGCTGCAGTTGTTGTCGGCATTACTGCCCACATATCGCCAGCCTTGGCCGTCCGCCACGCTTTGGTCTTTGAAAAGACTAAGAGGCGCGGAGTATAGAAACAGCGGCTGCAAAGCCAGTCCGCGTATTCAAATCACAAGTTAATTACTCGGAAAATTGATCCTCATCAACACCAGTTCCCGACATTGGTGCTTGTCGTGCAAAGCAGCATATCCATATTCCGCTCAGTGCTGAAGAAATCCGCGGCCCTGCTGCAGCCTGTGGTCCGGGCTTTGGTCATTCAGCTTTTTTGAATTGAGACCTCAATCCTGCTGAACCTTTTTGCATTCGTCGCTTCATACACTGCATATCAATTTCAGCAGGCCCCAGCGCCCGCAACCCGCACTTTCTGATTGCAGCTTCCATGAACTCAAGCTCCCGCTACACCGGTACCGCCATCGCCCTGCACTGGGTTCTGGCCCTGGCGCTGATCGGCATCTTCGCCTTTGGTCTCTATATGACAGGCCTGCCTTTCTCGCCCACACGCCTCAAATACTTCAACTGGCACAAATGGGCGGGCATGACGATTCTGATCCTGTCCGTGCTGCGCCTGGTCTGGCGCGTCACCCACCGGCCGCCGGAGCTGCCCGAAGCCGTCACCCGCACCATGCCAGGCTGGCAGCGCATGGCCCACCATGGCGTGCACCACCTGATGTATGCGCTGTTCTTTGCCATCCCGCTGGTGGGATGGATGTACAGCTCGGCAGCAGGCTTTCCCATCGTGCTCTTCGGTCAGCTGCCTCTGCCCGACCTGGTGAGCAAGAGCCCCGAACTGGCCGAAGCGCTCAAACCCTGGCATGGCTATCTGGCCTATGCACTGGCAGCCCTGGTGGTGATGCATATCGCCGCCGTCATCAAGCATCAGATCATTGACCGCGACGGACTGCTGTCACGAATGATTCCAAGCCAGTAGCCCCCCCTGAGCGGCGCTGCCGGGGCGGCCCCCGCCGCTTCCCCCAGGGGGACGACAGCTTTGCTGCGCGGCGGCGCTTGCTTGCTGTCCCGCTCCTTCAAGCCGGACCGGCTTTTGAGTTTTTTATACGTTCATCACAAGGAGTTTTTTGATGAAAATCCTTTTTTCCTCCGCACTGATCGCTACCGCCTTCATGGGCACTGCCGCCCAGGCGGCTCAAGCCCTGGTGCCCGCACAAAGCGCCGTCAACTTTGAAGCCAAGCAGATGGGCGTGCCGCTCAAGGGCCACTTCAAGAAGTTCGACGCCCAGATCGCCTTCGACGCCGCCAAGCCCGAGAGCAGCAAGATCCATTTCACGGTCGATACCGGCAGCGCCACCATGGGTGCCAAGGAAACCGATGCCGAACTGCCCAAGGCAGACTGGTTCAACGTTGCCAAGTTCCCCCAGGCCACGTTCTACTCCAGCGCCGTCAAGGCTCTGGGCGGCGGCAAGTTCCAGGTGGACGGCACGCTGACCATCAAGGGCAATGCACAGAAGGTAAGCCTGCCCGTAACGCTGACCCAGTCCGGAGCCACCACCACTGCCGCCGGCACGCTGGCACTCAAGCGCCTGAACTTCAAGATCGGCGACGGCGACTGGAAGGACACCTCCATGGTGGCCGACGAGGTCAATGTGCAATTCAAGCTGGCTCTGACCGGCGTCGGCAAGCTTTAAGCGTTTTTCGGTCTCAGCCCTTGATAGTCAAGCGCTGACAGCTCATGTTTTGATAGTTCCAATCCCTGAAGGAGTATTCACAATGCGTTCCACTCTGTTCGCCCTGGCCGCTGCGTCCCTGTTTGCCACCGCAGCCCAGGCGGCACCTGCCACTTACGCCATCGACCCCACGCACACGTTCGCGACTTTCGAGATCGATCACTTTGGTGCTTCTACCAACCGTGCCCGCTTCGACAAGAAAAGCGGCACTGTGCAGTTCGACAAGGCGGCCAAGACCGGCAAGGTGGAAGTGACCCTGGACATGACTTCGGTGAACTCCGGCACGCCTGCCTTCAACAAGCACCTGCAAAGCGCCGACATCTTCAACGTGGAAAAATTCCCCGAAGCCAAGTTCGTCTCCGACAAGTTTGTGTTTGACGGCGACAAGCTCAAGGAAGTGACCGGCCAGCTGACGCTGCTGGGCAAGACCGCCCCCATCACCGTCAAGGCCAACAAGTTCACCTGCTACGAAAGCCCCATGCTGCAAAAGCGTGAAGTCTGCGGCGGCGACTTCGAGGCCACCATCGACCGCACCCAGTGGGGCGTGAACTACGGCATCCCTTACGGCTTCCCCAAGGAAGTGCGTCTGGTCCTGCAGATCGAAGCCGTGAAGCAGTAATCCGTCCGCAAAGACTCTCGAGTGAAGCCCTTTGCGGGCTCTCTCTTTGGCCCGGCCCGTGCAAGCGGTCCGGGCTTTTTTGCATCTGCACCCCGCTGCAGATGCCAATTCCCCCATGAAAAATTTACTTTAGGTTAATCGATTACGAATAGTAGAATAAAAACACTCACACAATCGAAGGAGACATCGCATGAGCCAAGCCGCCCCTACTCCGGTTTACTCCCAGCCCCGGCGTGCGGACATGAGCCAGCTGCCCGCACCTGCCGCCGTGCAGCAGCTGCACCACTACGCCTACAAGGCCAAGGATGCAGAAGAGACCCGTCACTTCTACGAGGACATCCTGGGCCTGCCGCTCTATCACATCATCCAGAGCGACTACGTCCCCTCCACAGGCGAGTACTGCCCCTACACCCATTTCTTCTTCCGCCTCAAGGACGGCTCCTTCATCGCCTTCTTTGACATTGGCGACGACGAAGCAGCCCTGCCCTCCCCCAACACGCCCATCTGGATCAACCACATCTCCTTCCGTGTGGACTCCGTGCAGGAACTGGAAAACACCAAGGCCCGTCTGCAGGCCTGCGGCGTGGAGGTATTGGGCGTGACAGACCACCACATCTTCAAGAGCATCTATTTCTTCGACCCCAACGGCATCCGCCTGGAGCTGACGGCCCAGTTGGCCGACGAACTGCAGATGCTCAAGGAAAGCAAGACCGCCCATGCACGCCTGGACGAGTGGACCGCACGCAAGGAGCAGTGGCGCAAGGAACGCGCCGAAGGCAAGTCCGGCGCTCCGCTCAAGCCGCAAAGCAACGACCGCCCGGAGTTCGTGCCTCCCGGCACGGTTTAAGAACAGCGCTCCGGGCGCCCCTGACGGCTGCCCGTCCAGATGAAAATCGAAGCGCGGCAATAAAAAAGGCATCCCCAGGGATGCCTTTTGCGCTTTGGGCCGGTCAGATGCCGACTCAGGCCTTTTTCACGAACTCCGTCTTCAGGCTCATGGCGCCAAAGCCATCGATCTTGCAGTCGATATCGTGATCCCCATCGACCAGGCGGATGTTCTTCACCTTGGTGCCCACCTTGACCACACCTGCCGAGCCTTTGAGCTTCAGATCCTTGATGACGGTGACGCTATCGCCATCCTGCAGCACATTGCCTACGCTGTCGCGGTAGACCCTGGACTCCGGCTCGCCCGCTGCCTGGGCCTCGGCGGACCACTCATGCGCACATTCGGGGCAGACGAACAGGCCTGCATCCTCGTAGGTGAATTCGGAACGGCATTGGGGACAGGGGGGAAATGTGCTCATGGGTAATCCTCTCGTTGTGCGGCCGGGCTGCGGAAACCTCCGGGTCGGCCGCTCTCTGCGCCGGGACGGCTCAGGCCATCCTCGTGCATCTGGGCCACGGGGTGGCAAGCCAGGGCTATGGATGCAGTTTACCCGCCCGGTCTCCGCGACCCAGCTAAAGCCAGTACCCACCCGCGCCGCTCACATGTACCAGATCGCTAGAATCGGTCAATCCGTCTCGAACTATCGACCGCATCCCCAGGGATGCCGTTTTCCTTGACAAGCAAACTATGAGCGACACCCCTGCACAACCCGGCCTGGAGAGCCTGTCCAAATCCTTCGAACCCGCCACCATCGAGGCCCACTGGGGCCCCGAGTGGGAAAAGCGCGGCTACGGCCACGCCGGCGTGCGCGGCACGGGCAAGCCCGATGCAACCCAGCCCTCGTTCTCCATCCAGCTTCCGCCTCCCAATGTGACCGGCACGCTGCACATGGGCCACGCGTTCAACCAGACCATCATGGACTCGCTGACGCGCTACCACCGCATGAAGGGCTACAACACGGCCTGGATTCCCGGCACCGACCACGCCGGCATTGCCACCCAGATCGTGGTCGAGCGCCAGCTGCAGACCCAGGGCGTGAGCCGCTATGACCTGGGTCGCGACGAGTTCACCAAGAAGGTCTGGGAGTGGAAGGAAAAGTCCGGCAACACCATCACCACCCAGATGCGCCGCATGGGCGACACCGTGGACTGGAGCCGTGAGTACTTCACCATGGACGACAAGCTGTCCAAGGTGGTGACCGAGACCTTTGTGAAGCTGTACCAGCAAGGCCTGATCTACCGCGGCAAGCGCCTGGTGAACTGGGACCCGGTGCTGCAGTCGGCCGTCTCCGACCTGGAAGTCGAGAACCAGGAAAAGGACGGTTCGCTCTGGCACATTGCCTACCCGCTGACCAGCGGTGAAGGCAATCTGGTGGTCGCCACCACCCGCCCCGAAACCATGCTGGGCGACGTGGCCGTGATGGTCCACCCCGAAGATGAGCGCTATCGTGCCCTGATCGGCCAGACCGTGACCCTGCCGCTGGTGGGCCGCCAGATCCCCATCATTGCCGACGAATACGTGGACCGGGAGTTCGGCACCGGCGTGGTGAAGGTCACGCCGGCCCACGACCAGAACGACTATCAGGTGGGCCAGCGCCACAAGCTGCCCATGATCTGCGTGCTGACGCTGACTGCCAAGATCAACGACGAGGCGCCCGAGAAATACCGCGGCATGGACCGTTTCGTGGCCCGCAAGGCCATCGTCGCCGACCTGGAAGAGCTGGGCCTGATGGTCGAGATCAAGAAGCACAAGCTGATGGTGCCGATCTGCGACCGTACCGGCCAGGTGATCGAGCCCATGCTGACCGACCAATGGTTCATTGCCATGAGCAAGGTCAGCGACCAGGACCCGAGCGGCAAGTCCATCGCCCAGAAGGCCATCGACGCCGTTGCTTCCGGCGAAGTCCAGTTCGTGCCCGAGAACTGGGTCAATACCTACAACCAGTGGATGAACAACATCCAGGACTGGTGCATCTCGCGCCAGCTCTGGTGGGGCCACCAGATTCCCGCCTGGTATGACGAAGAAGGCAATATCTACGTTGCCAAGAACGAAGCCGAAGCCCAGGCACAGGCCGACCGGATCGCCCCCGGCAAGAAGCTGACCCGCGATGCCGACGTGCTGGACACCTGGTACTCCTCTGCCATGGTGCCGTTCAGCACCATGGGCTGGCCCGAGCAGGGCGATGCCGCCGACGATGACTACAACCTCTACCTGCCCTCCTCGGTGCTGGTGACGGGTTACGACATCATCTTCTTCTGGGTCGCTCGCATGATCATGATGAGCACGCACTTCACCGGTCGCGTGCCGTTCAAGCATGTCTACATCCACGGCCTGGTGCGCGATGCACAGGGCAAGAAGATGAGCAAGTCCGAAGGCAATGTGTTGGACCCTGTGGACCTGATCGACGGCATCTCGCTGGAGCCGCTGCTGGAAAAGCGCACCACCGGCCTGCGCAAGCCCGAGACAGCTCCCCAGGTGCGCAAGAACACGCAAAAGGAATTCCCCGAAGGCATTCCCGCCTACGGCGCCGATGCGCTGCGCTTCACCTTTGCGGCCCTGGCCTCGCTGGGCCGCAGCATCAACTTCGACAGCAAGCGCTGCGAGGGCTATCGCAACTTCTGCAACAAGCTCTGGAACGCCAGCCGCTTTGTGCTGATGAACTGCGAAGGCCATGACTGCGGCCTGGCTCCTCACACCAAGGAACAATGCCAGCCCGGCGGCGAATTCGCTGGCTATATGCACTTCAGCCAGCCCGACCGCTGGATCGCCTCGCAGCTGCAGAAGGTCGAGGCTGAAGTGGCCAAGGGCTTTGCCGAGTTCCGTCTCGACAACGTGGCCAACGCCATCTATGACTTCGTCTGGAACGAGTTCTGCGACTGGTATCTGGAAATCGCCAAGGTGCAGATCCAGACCGGCAACGAAGCCCAGCAGCGCGCCACCCGCCGCACGCTGATCCGTACGCTGGAAGCGATTCTGCGTCTGGCCCACCCCGTCATTCCGTTTGTGACGGAAGAACTGTGGCAGCAGGTTGCGCCCGTGGCCGGCCTCAAGGGCGACTCCATCGCCGTGGCCCGCTATCCCGAAGCTCAGCCCGAGAAGATCGACGAAGCATCGATTGCCTACGTGGGCCGCATCAAGCAGATGGTGGACGCTTGCCGTGCCCTGCGCGGCGAGATGGGTGTGTCTCCCGCCCAGCGCCTGCCACTGCTGGCCGTGGCCGGCAATGCCGATGATTCGGCCTTCCTGCGCGCCAATGCCGACGTGCTCAAGAACCTGGCCAAGCTCAGCGAAGTCAAGGTGTTTGATGACGAAGCCGCCTGGGCTACCGCGGCTCAAGCCTCGCCCGTGAACGTAATGGGTGACATCCGCCTGGCTCTGTTCGTGGAGATCGACGTGGAAGCCGAGAAGGCCCGCCTGAGCAAGGAAGCCAAGCGTCTGGAAGGTGAAATCGTGAAAGCCAATGGCAAGCTGGGCAACGAAGCCTTCTGCGCCAAGGCGCCCGCCGCCGTGCTGGAGCAGGAGCGTAAGCGTCTGGCCGACTTTGGCGCCACGCTGACACGTATCAACGAGCAACTGGCTCGCCTCGGTTAAACACCGCTAAACTGCCTGATAAAACAAGGCGCAGGCAACTGCGCCTTTTTCCATCCAGAAAAGACAAGCACATGAGCAATCAAACCCGCGTCCGCAAAGCCGTGTTCCCCGTTGCAGGTCTGGGCACCCGTTTTCTGCCCGCCACCAAAGCTTCCCCCAAGGAGATGCTGCCCGTGGTGGACAAGCCACTGATCCAGTACGCGGTCGAAGAGGCTTACGAGGCCGGCATCCGCGACATGGTGTTTGTCACCGGCCGCAGCAAGCGGGCCATCGAAGACCATTTCGACACCTCTTACGAGCTCGAGAACGAGCTTGAGAATGCCGGCAAGCAGGCCATGCTGGACCTGGTGCGCAGCGTCAGCCCGGCCGATATGAACTGCCTGTTCGTGCGTCAGCCCCGCTCCCTGGGCCTGGGCCATGCCGTGCTGTGCGCAGAGCCTCTGGTGGGCAACGAGCCCTTTGCCGTGATTCTGGCCGACGATCTGATGACCGGAGAGAATGGCGGCCCCGGCGTGATGGCGCAGATGACGGCCGCCTTCCAGAAGCAGGGCCGCTCGCTGTTGGCCGTGCAGGAAGTGCCGCTTGAGCACACCAAGCGCTACGGCATCGTCAAGGGCGAGCCTGCGGGCGGACCGCTGATGCGTATTGACGAGATCGTGGAAAAGCCCGCTCCGGAAAAAGCCCCGTCGCGCATGGGCGTGGCAGGCCGCTATGTGCTGACCCCGGCCATCTTCGACCAGATCCGCAACCAGCCCCAGGGCGTGGGCGGAGAGATACAGCTGACCGATGCCATAGAGCGCCTGATGCAGCATGAGGCCGTCTACGCCTTCCAGTACGCCGGCAAACGCTATGACTGCGGCAGCAAGGAAGGCTTTCTGCAGGCCACGGTGGAGCTGGCGCTGCAGCACCCCGATGTGGGCGACAGCTTTCGCGAGTACCTCAAGAACTTGAGCCTCTAAGCCCGCTCCCCCAAGCCCCTGATGACAAAGGCCTGCAAATGCAGGCCTTTGTCACGTCAAGCACCGGTCTTCAACGTCGGCGCAGGATATGGATGAATTCATCACCCACCGTCTGCTGCTCCACCAGTTCATTGCCGGTCTGCTTGGCAAAGGCCTGGAAGTCCCGGATGGAGCCGGTATCCGTGGCCACGACCTTGAGCAACTGACCGCTTTGCATGGCGGCCAGCGCTTTCTTGGCCTTGAGAATGGGCAGCGGACAGTTCAGGCCGCGGGTGTCAACTTCTTGGTCTACGTGCATGGGGTGAATTCCTCGTCAGCGCCGATTGTAGAAAAACCGGGCGCTGGCAGCAGCCGCGCGGTCTTTGCTCAAACCAGAGCAGGGGCCACGGTAAAGCGCGGGTCATCGGCCCAGCGTCGCACAGGCCATTTGGCGGGATCAGGCTCGGGGTTCTGACCGGGACGGAAAGCACCAAAGCGCGGCTCAAAGCCTTTTTGCTTGATCCACTCTGCCAGCGCGTAGCCCGTGCCCGCAGGCCAGCACAGCGACTCCTCGGCCGTCTGCCAACGATATTCCAGCAGCTCCGGAGAAAGCCTCACGTCTTCGGGCCTGCCCTCCACGCGCACATGGTAGGCAATCAGCACCTGATTCATGCGCAGAAACTCCGAGCAGCACAGCAGACGCAGCGCTTTCACGCGCAGCCCTGTTTCTTCGAGCACCTCGCGACAGATTCCGGCTTCGGGCGATTCACCGGCCTCCATAAAGCCTGTGATCAGGCCGAAAACGCCCTCCTGCCACAGCGCATTTCGCGCCAGCAGCACGCGACCATCGTCACCTTCCACCACGGCCGCCAGCACCGGTGTGGGATTGCCCCAGTGCGTGAACCCGCAATTCGGGCAGCGCAGACGCTGTACCTCGCCGCTGTCCTCGCTGGCCACAATCCATTGCAGCTCGGTCGCGCAATTGGAACAAAAGCGGACTTCATAAGCCATATGAGGCTCTCCGTATTCTTCACGACTTACGCAAAACGGATTCAGGCGAGGCGTCTGCCTCAGAAGGCAGGCCGCCGTTGCATTCTTGTTTGCGCAAGTCCTATTCTTGATATTGATAGCAGTCAGCGCTTGATGGATAAGCGCTGCCTGTCATTTGGAGCTTTGATTCACTTTTGCGCTATCACGCAAAAGACATGGCTCATGCCGGGAACACGCCCGTAGAGAGGTAACGATCACCGCGGTCGCAGACCACAAACACGATGGTGGCGTTCTGCTCGCGCTTGGCAATCTCCTGGGCCACCCACAATGCACCGGCGGCCGAGATGCCTGCGAAGATGCCCTCTTCGCGCGCCATGCGTCGGGCCATGTCTTCGGCATCGTCCTGGGACACATAGACTAGCTCGTCGACCAGCGAAGCGTCATAGATCTTGGGCAGATATTCCTCGGGCCATTTACGGATGCCAGGAATGCGCGAGCCCTCGGAAGGCTGAGCGCCGATGATCTTGATGTTCGGGTTCTTTTCCTTGAGGAACTTGGCCACGCCGGTAATGGTTCCGGTAGTACCCATGGCACTCACGAAGTGGGTGATCTCGCCACCGGTCTGCTCCCACAGTTCCGGACCTGTGGTTTCGTAGTGGGCCCGCGGGTTGTCGGGGTTGGCAAACTGATCCAGCAACACCCCCTTGCCCTGCGCCACCATCTGGTCGGCCAGATCGCGCGCATATTCCATGCCGCCGCTCTTGGGCGTCAGAATCAGTTCGGCACCGTAGGCCTTCATGGTCTGGGCGCGTTCAATGGACAGATCCTCAGGCATGATCAGAATCATGCGATAGCCCTTGATGGCAGCAGCCATGGCCAAGGCAATGCCGGTGTTACCCGACGTTGCCTCAATCAGTGCATCGCCCGGCTTGATTTCACCGCGCTCTTCAGCACGCTGGATCATGGACAGCGCAGGCCGGTCCTTGACGGAGCCGGCCGGGTTGTTGCCTTCGAGCTTGCCCAGCACTACGTTTGCACGTTCGCGGTTGGCATCCGCGCCGATGCGTTGCAATGCCACCAGCGGCGTGTGACCGATAGCATGTTCGATGGTCGAATAAGTTTTCATGTCCAATACTGTGCCATAATTCGCGTCTGCGCTAAGCGAAGCCCGGGTGGTGAAATTGGTAGACGCAGGGGACTCAAAATCCCCCGCCGCAAGGCGTGCCGGTTCGATTCCGGCCCCGGGCACCACGGATGTAATGCTATAACTTTTGAAGACGTTCCGGGAAATGTTCCGGCATGTGTTCCGGTTTTGGCAAAAAGATTGCCTGCACGATGACTCATCTTGCAGGCAATTTTTTTACAGCTTCCAAAGTTCAAGACTGCAGACACCCAGGCACCATTGATCATGCGTTGGTAAGCTGCTGATCGAAGTGCCGGCGCGGCTCTTTTGAGACTGTCAAAAGTCGCGCCGACACAAAGCCTATCCCTTACCTACTTGCTTTCAACCAGTGCCTCAGAGTTCAGGACCGGCGCAACTGTTTCGGACTCAGTAGCTTTGCGCTGAGCCTTCTCAGCCTTCTTTTTCTTTTTCTCGAGCTCCCGCTGCCTTTTTTCGAATTGGTAGTTGGGTTTTGGCATCAGGCGATTCCTTAGTGGTTTAAGTTGCCCACCATAACCGATGAACCGTCCTGGAAAGCCTTAGTTCGCCTGGAACTGTTTTTTGTTTGGCTTCCTGCTCAACTTGACGACCTGCATGCTGATGCCAAGGATGAGCATCACAAGCATGGACGTTGCGACCTTGCCATCAGCCCGCGCAACCACAAGCTAGACCTAACACGCTGCATTCCTCAAAACCCGCACCTTATAGAAGGCCCGCGAGCAGTCTGCAAGCCGTAGCAATCGGCCCACTCACTGGAACAAAAACGCCCTCGAACTGAGGGCGTTTTCTTGAGTTCGCAACTAGATCAGTAGCCGCCGCCATAGCCATCGTTGCCATAGCCAACATTGGGACGAGAGCTGGCACGGAATTCGCGGTTGCCACCGAATCCACGACCTTCTTCACGAGGTTTCGCAAGATTGACAACGATCGAACGTCCATCGACGGACATGCCATGCAAACCAGAAATAGCTGCCTGGCATTCGTCCGCAGACGTCATTTCTACGAACGCAAAGCCCTTGGAGCGCCCAGTCTCGCGATCCATCATGACTTTGGCAGAGGTTACGGTTCCGAACTCTGCAAAGTTGCTTCGCAGGCTGGAGTCGGTCACGGAGTATGGCAGGTTGCCAACGTAAATTTTTGTGCTCATGGGAGCCTTTTCTAGTGGTGACGCATCAAGGATTGACGCATCGTTTGAATGTGGCAGTGGGAATGGGAATCCACAGCAACCGAAAAAGTTGGGAGCTCGTTAGCGGCTCAGCACGTCAATGGCTGCATGGAGGTATGCAGCCAGCCTTGGGTTACAGCAAAGATCTTTGCTGCTTCGGTCGAGGCAAATGTTTTGTCAAAGCGAAAAACACGGCAATAGTTGCTGTTCTGCCTTGTGCGCTGAAGTGCGAAGGAAGCTTGAAAGCGACCACAATTGGTCTTGTGTGATGTGGGCGTAACGAAGTACTTGCCCATGGCGATAGGAGTCAGTGGAATCTAGTTCAATCAGAGCAGGCCAAGCGGCCCGCATGAGCTTTCGATAACTCGATTGGCTGCTGCTCTACAGCCAACGGTGCGAGATGCCTCGCAAAAAATTCCTTGCCGGACGACGTTCTTGCCTTCCGGAAGACGCTGCAAGGCGACTAGTTGAAGTTTGCAGCTGGCGCCAATCATAATACTTTTACATAAGAAGCGCAAATTTTATTATTTTTTCTTTGCTTGGTGCTCTGCACATCTGCGGGCTACTGCTCCCGCTCATCGAGCGTCTGCCGTTGGTCAGTTGCAGGCAGCCACAAGGGGCCCAACGCTAGGCTGACGCTGCATCAAATATGCCGAATGGCACCAACACCAGCACCTGCTCGGCCTCCTTCACTGCCTCTGCCAGCCACTGATACAAGCGTTCGCTTCACATCTCCAGCGCCAGAATGGCTAGTACACAAGCCATTCCCTGCGTAAAGTGGATACACAACCTGAAGCGGCTTCTACCCACTTTTTTGCCTGCGTCTAAATCGTAGCGATGTTTGCAGCCACCCTCCTTTGCCTTGTAGTGGACACATCAGATAGCAACGCCCTGACTGTCAGCCTGAGAGAAGCCTCGGTTTCTTACTAGAGATTGGCGGCACACACGCTACTCCAAAGTACCGCAGCAACTTCTACCTCAATGCCTGTGCATCACATCGGACTATTCCGTTGACAGAGCAAGCGACGTATAAACGGGCCACTCCCAATTCTTCTTCTCCGAATGTTCAACTTGAACATGAATGTGCGCAGGCTCACTGATCACGCTGCCAAATATAGTTGCGAAAGCCACATCTGCGGCATCTCGCCCCGTTGCAATTCGCATCAGCCCCATGGGAATAGACGTTCCTGATGGGTCAAAAATAAACCAGCGATATCCCAGATAAACTTCCACATAGGCGTGGAAATCGCTTGGCCCCAGAGCCGGATCAGCGCCATAGTCAGTACCTGTCACAAATCGCGCAGGTAAGTTGATTGCTCGGCAAATCGCTATCATTAAATGAGCAAAATCACGACACACACCTACCCGCTCGATCAGCGTGTCGACTGCTGAAGTTGTACCAATAGACGTATTCGACCGAAATGTCACGTTTTGCCTCACCCAATCACAGATCGCTTGGGCTCTGGTGTAGCCTTGCGGCAGATGACCAAACCGATCGACCGCAAACTTCGACAATCGGTCCGACTGGCAGTAGCGGCTGGGATAGACATATTGCATCACCTCTAACGGCAACCGCCGAACAGGCACCTCTGAAACGTATCCTGGCTCGGCCTTATGGTGAGAAATCTCTACGATTGCCTCGTAATGCACAGTCAGTGTGCCAGGCCTGGCACTGACCCTTAGACAACGTTGCGTGACGTCTTGACATTGCTGAATCTCCCAGTCAGCACTTGCCTCACTTACTGTCAAATGCTCAGATGACACTTGTTGATGAGAAGTATTAGCAGCATGTATGTAGAAGAAAAAATCTGCATCGTGCTCTAAAACTTGGTAGTTCAACTTCAGTTGAAAATTAAGTCTGATCATTGCAATCCCGGGCACCCAGAACATCAAGGAAAACGCCTGTCGCTGATCAAGCATCCATCTGCGTCGCGCATTCTGGGTTGCCATTGGAATATGCGCTTCAAGCAGTAGCTCCGGAAATGCCTGCCACATGCCAGGGGGATATGAAAAACCTTTTCGGCAGAAGATCACCTCCTAAACTCTCCACTTCTGCCAAGACCAATATTTTTCCATTGAATCTCAATGAACGATAGTGAAATCAATAAATCCTCGCTCAACTGAGGTAGAAACAAGCTTTACCTTCACTTTTTGACCCACATTAAGAGTAGGGAGGTCTCCCTTCAAGCGACCTTCTGCGGGAGGTTTAAAAATACGCACCCAAGTTCCGCGCTCCCCTACGCCAATGATGAGCCCTGCAAATATTTCACCTCTTCGATCATGCAATAGCAAAGCAGCCTCCGACTTACGCACCTGCCTTTCTACTTTTTGAGCCGCATCCTCTTGAGTGGTGCAATGTGTGGCAAGAGCCTCCAATTCATCGTAGGTATAGGGAGACTTTTCCCCAGCAAGTGTAGATTTGAGCAGACGCAAGGTAATCAGATCTGGGTAACGTCGATTAGGGGCTGTTGAATGCATGTAGTCTTGCACCGCTAATCCGAAATGGCCGATAGATTGCCCGCGCGGGCGCTCAACCACATATTCACCTCGCCCCATCAACTTTATGATCACCAACGATAAATCCGGAAATCTCAAGGGATCTACCTGGTGCTGCATTGCAAGAAATGCCTGCAAAGCCTCTCCATCAGGCTCATCTGGCAAGCTCCAGCCGTAGCTTTCAGCGACTTCGACAATTCTCTGCCAACGCTCTGGTGAACGGACTACCCTTCGCAATGAAGCGGTGCCTTGCGCGGCCAAGAAGCGCGCCGTGCAACCGTTAGTCGCAATCATCAACTCCTCAATCAATTGACGAGCCCGATTGTGTGGCTGTTGACGAATGTCGATGATGATGTCGCCGTCATACACAGCATGAGGCTGAAAAGTTTCTAACTCCAGCGATCCTTGTGATCGCCTTAGCAATCGCAGTTTCTGAGCGAGCTCATCTTGCATCCTCAACTGGGTGTCCATCCCCGCAACTTTCTGCGCAGACTCTGGCAACTCCGCGACTCCCTCGAACCATTCCGACACTGCGTCGTATGCAAGCTTTGCTTTGTTCCGCACAACTGCCCGATATATGTTCGACTCAATCAGAAGACCATCGCCACTGAAGGTCATCTCTGTGATAAGAGCCAGGCGATCTTGATCTTGGTTCAAAGAGGTGAGATCTGTACATAGCTGCTCTGGCAGCATGGGAAAAACTCGAGCAGAGCTATAGACAGAAGTTGTATTTAGCCTCGCATGTTCATCAATCGGAGAGCCTTTCTTGACCACGCTGTCAACATCAGACACGGCAACGAAAACCCGAACCTTGCCCTGCTCTAGTTGCTCGATTGATGATATTTGGTCAAGGTCGCGTGAGTCATCGTTATCAATTGAACACCACAGCAGTTGAGTCATCTGATGAACTCCATGGCCAGACTCTTTCGCGTGACCAGATAGGAGAGACAACTGTTCGAGGACGCCGTGCGAGAACTCTGCTTCCAAGCCTCGGCTATACATGGCCCAGGCCGCGAGGATTGAGATATTTTCTCGGTGATTCGATAGAACGTCTTGCATGGTGCCTTGACCTTCCATATTTTCAATACATTTTGAACCACAATAGCTCATTGTCAAATGATATATTCAATTATCTAGAACACTACCACAGACATTAGCAGGCATAAATTTTCTACTTGAGGGAAATCCAAAAAATATTCAAACTTAAAATTATATAAACTCAAAAAATCAGTACTTAAAAAGCTTAACAACCATCTTCAAAATGTATTTTTTACGCTGAAAATTAAATATAAGTAATATTTCGTATTATTTTTATTTAAATACAAGCAATGGAGTATCCTAATAATAAAAATCAAAATAGCTCGCAGTAAAATAACATGCAAAACTGAATTTAATTCAACCGAGATAAATCATGCGAATCCCTCAATTCTTATCTACCATAGATACTGAATATGGGAAACCATTTGAAGGTGGATTCTATGGTGGATTAATAAACATTAACTCAACCATTTATGCGATCGTTTGGGCTCCAAAATACACCCAAATCAAAGAAAAAATTGACGTTGAAAAAGCGAATGCATTTGATCCCGCTGACAGCAGCAGCAATACTATCGCTTTAGCAGCTGCAGGAAGCCCGCTCGCTAAAGCTGCACTTGCAGCAAACATCAATGGCTATAACGATTGGCTGATACCAGCACGTGACGTATTGGAGCTGGGTTATCGCATGCTAAAGCCATCTCGAAATCGGAACTATGCGAACTATTTTGATGGTGTGAATCACAATAGTCTTCCCGAGGGAAAGCACTACTCTGACTCCTTCCCAGCTCAAACCATCGCACCAGATTTCCTTGACGGAGGATCTGAATCCTTTGATCTTGCTTGGTACTGGTCTAGCAGTCTGCACTCCGGAGGGGTGGCGTTCTGCCAGCATTTCGAAGATGGCTATCAAAGTCACTATCACTCAGTGTCAGCGGTCGGCCTCGCTAGGTTTGTGCGCTTGGCCCAAGTTCCTGTCCAAGCCCTGACAACTACACCCATAGACGCACAGTCCATCAATTTGCACCATTGACTAAGATGTACGGCCCCAGGAAGTCATGGTGCATTCTTCAGCCTGTAACAGGAGAAAGCACTATGGCAATCCGCCTGGCTGGCAGTGTCCTGGAATGAAAGCTATTTGGGTCAGCGAAAATATTGTGAAGTGCGTCAGAGAAGAGCATTGAGCTCGAGAATTTGGAAATGCAAAAGCCCACACCTTTACAGATGCGGGCTTTTTTACGCCGAGTAAAAAATTACTTGCGTGTGTTGGCTAGAGATACAGAGATCACTCGACCACCCAACGACTGATCATTCAGGGAATCGATCGCTGTTTTTGCCTGGGCAGCCGTTCCCATTTCAACAAAGCCGAAGCCGCGCGATTGGCCTGTATTACGGTCAGTTATGACTTCGGAGGACAGGACATCACCGCAGCTAGAGAAATGAGATTTCAGCGTTTCACGATCGACGCCATAGCCAAGATTCGATACGTAGAGATTGCTTTGCATAGGTTACCTTCTAAGTGAATTTCGCTGCGTTTTTTCGGAGCGAAAGATGATTCCCAAGAGAACCACGAGAGTGCTTTGGTGAAGATTAGTCAGTAGCCAAAGCTTCTACTGAGGGATGAAAACTGATGCAGCTCAATTCAACTGGTGACCAAGCACCATGCTCCGGCCTTCTGCCAAAGCATATTTAGAGGCAAGCGACTCATCGGAAAAATGCAGGATGAACCGAAAGATTCGGTCATAAGTACCACGACGAATAGAGACAGCAGCCGTGAATTGACCGCTTGCGTCAGTCTGGGTGAGAGGTGTGACCACGTAGCGGCCAATCTGCTCTGTAGTGTTTTTGTGCAGCATGAAAGCGGACGATCGCACGCACGATTACGCAGACCGTCAAATGAGATAGGGAAGGCCCTTGCTAAGTACAGGGGCAACGCAGATCCGCGAGGATGTTCAGGATCTGGTGGGGTTCGCCTAGAGGGGTGCGACCACCGCGTGCTTTGCTAGAAGAGCGGCTACCTGCGGCCAAGGGGCGGCATTGGTGTCAGACAGGCGCTGTTGGGGCGAACGGCCTTAACAGCGAGTGAAACCAGTATAGGTGAACCGAAAGACCTTTGGTTGGAAATCTTCGGCACTTCCTGCTTGACGCTCCTTACATCAAGACCTTCAAAAAATATAGTGGTAGACCACTACGTATTAACCATGTACTGTGGGGCTGACGTCCGGATAGCTACAGAGAGCCTCGCAATGATCAAAACGAAAAAATCAACCGTTCACCATGTCGTGGAGGCCAAGCGATGGGAGCTCAGCAGGGAAAAAGAGCGCATCACCTATCCACCAGAGCATACCGGCCCAGTTCAAATGAATTGGCGCACACGAGAAAACTACTCCGCCACCGACCTCGACTACCGAGGCCGCAGCAAGATTTAGAGTGCTTCTGCAGAATTGCCTTTGCCCGCCATTGCGCGGGCTTTTTTATGAGTATCACAAGCATGACAAATCACACCACCGACAAGCGTTGCGGAAGCTGCGGCGCGCCTCTTCCTGAAGACTTCAAAGAAGAGCAGGGTCAACCACTTCCTTGCGGCCACTAACGGCCTCCAATCTCTCCACATCAGAGCCCGCCAATCAGCGGGCTTTTTCTATTTCATGAGTCCTGATGTTCAAGAGCATGATCATTTACCGCATTGCTGAGAGCTGGCAAAGCGATCTGCAGGTGCTGGAGGATGCGCTGCAAAAGACAATTTTCTAGGAGTGCGGCGCCACACAGGAGCGCTCCGTGGGCCGGGTGCCGCCGCGCGGCGAGCAGCACGGCCCGCTGGTCGAGCAGCGGGTGATGCGCTTCATGACCGAGGCCAAGGTGCTGCCGGCCAGCGTGCTCAATCGCAAGGTTAACGAGAAGGCCGAGCACATCGAAAAGACCGAGGGCCGCAAGCCAGGCAAGAAAGAGCGCCGCGAACTCAAGGACAAGCTGGCCATGACCTGGGACGACCGGGTGAGCTTTGTGCTGACCGAAGGCCTGCAGATCAAGAACATCACGCTGCTGGATGCGGTCATGGACGGCAACAGCAAGGACGACAGCGGCTTTGATACCGATGTAGCCATTGCCACCGGCGAGCTCTCCCGCCTGCTTCCCGACCTGATCGAAGCCCTGGGCGGCGAAGGTCGCACCGGCATGGGCGATCTGCCCGCCTCGCTGGCCAACAGCGCCAGCACGACCGGCCCGAATGCCGCACCAGCCGACACATCTCCAGGCGAAAGCCCGTTCTAGCCATTCACTCTTCAATCCCCTGCCCGCCATACCGCGGGCTTTTTTCTTTGGAGGCCCCCATGAGTCTGACTTTCGTGAATCACAACGGCGACCCCATCACCGATTCCCGCTTGGCTGCCATCCGAGCTCGAGGAATGGAGCTCGAGCGCCAGCGCCGCCTGGCAGCCAAAGCGGATGCAGTGTCCGTGCACAAGGGCTGGCGCGTCTCGGGCATCAAGCCCGGAATGCAGGAAGAAGCAAAGCAGGCGCACGAGCGGCTTTGCCAGATGGCACAGAAGGCTGGCGGCAGGCCGCCAGAGCCCTTTGATGAAACTGCGTGGCTGCGCACAGCCAAGCGCACCGCACTGCGAAGCAAGCCCTGGACCCTTCAAGCTGCTGCCCAGCAATGCAAGGAGATAGCCATTAAGACCGGCTGGCTTGAGGTGCAGCGCCAAGAAATCAAGAAGCTAGTCGCTTGAGCGTACGGGTAGTCCTGCCTATTACCAGCTCTACATGCCATAGATGCAAACGTATCAATCGTCAAAATTCCCATGTAAGTGTTTGCGCTAAACCGGTTTTTTCCATGAAATGCGCGTACCGTAGGAACAAGGCGATTGGTCAAATAACCTGCCTGCATAGATCCGAAACCTACAGCTCTCAAATCGATTGGACGGCTCGAAATCTCCAGATTTCAAGCATGTCCGAAATCGAGCCAGATCAAAGATGGGCAAGACGTGGCGCAGTCAATTGACCATCTAAGTGAGCTTCTGCCTCTTGTGCTTGCTCAAGCCTAGTCCCCTTTCGGAACTGCTTTCTTTTCCACTAAAGCAAGGCGAATCCTTGAGGATTGCTCAACTGACAGGACCGGAGATTCAATGCAACGTGAAGATCTAGCAATTGCTCCAGCGCCGCAGGCGCTGCAACCAGAAATCATCAGTCACTCGATTTCTCACGATGATCATGTGCGGTCGCCGAATGTGCCTATGAAAAATAGCGATGTGGACATCGACAATCCGGACGCAAGGTCAGCGCAACCCTCCAATGCTATGCAGCTGGAGGCAGAGCATGGTTGGGATGTATATCCAGATCGAATGACATAAGGAGTTTTTATGCATGAACTTGGCGTTGTTGCACAAATGCCGGTCGCAGCTGAGGTAGGCTCGGGAGATGAGAGAGACGAGCTGGGGTCGGGTTAAGTACCGCACAACGAACTGGAAGGCTTACAACGCAGCGTTGAAGGCGCGAGGTGAGCTGACCATTTGGCTCGATAGGGATATGCAGTGGCTAGCTCGGCCCACGGGCAAGCGTGGTCGTTGCCAGAAGTTCTCAGATGCGGCCATCCAGTTTTGCCTGACCATCAAGTGCTTGTTTGGCCAGCCCTTGCGCCAGACACTGGGCCTGGTTGAGTCGCTATTGGGTATGGCAGGCCTGCATTGGCCAGTGCCCGACTACAGCACGGTGTGTCGCAGGCAAAAGAGCTTGGATGTGCAGGTGCGCTACCGTGCAAGTGACAAAGGCTTGCACATGCTGGCCGACTCCACGGGCATCAAGTTCTTGGGCGAAGGTGAGTGGAAAACCAAAAAGCACGGTGCCGAGAGCCGCCGCCAGTGGCGCAAGGTGCATCTGGGTATTGATGCCCAGACACTGCAGATTCGGGCCATCGCAGTAACAACCAATGAAGTGGGCGACTCGCCCATGGCAGCAGACCTGCTAGGTCAAATTCCAAGCAATGAAGAGATAGCTAGCTTTACCGGTGATGGGGCGTACGACACGCAGGATGTACATAAGGCGTGCTACCTGCGGGGAGCCATTCCAATCATCCCGCCGCGCAAAGGAGCGAAGCTGCGCAAAGGGCTGGCATTTGCTCACCGCAATGAAGCGGTCAAGGCGTGTAGGCAGTTGGGGCGGGCTATCTGGAAACGCTGGAGCGGCTACCACCGAAGGTCACTGGTGGAGACCAAGATGAATTGCTTCAAGCGACTCGGCGAGAAGGTCATGGCCAGGACGTTTGAGCGCCAGGTGACCGAGCTGCACATCCGAGCTTCAATCCTCAATCAATTTACCGCTCTGGGCACGCCCCAGACAGTCGCTGCTGCGTAAATCTATTTGGGATTGGGGATGCCTTGGCCTATGGCCGATTTATGCAACAAAGCCCATGAACTTTCTCAACGCAAAGTTCACGGCCTCTGGGCAAACCTGAAGTGCATGTTTTTCCCGTGGCCAAAAGCAGAAGAGCCGGAAACGAGCGCATCCCAAAAAACTGAAGCCAACAAGCTGGCCGGCTTTCAACCAGGAAGCACTATTGCAGGAATCATGCTGACACTTGCAATCTTTGGCATGGTTGCTGCAGGCTACTTTGCTTACAGGTATGGGGCTTTCTGAAAAAGCCTTCTTTCTATTCTCATCTCATGGAAATTTACGATAAATAAAATAGCAAATATCTCTGATCTAAAGAGGCCCGCCATCGAGCGGGCTTCTTTACTGGAGCGGGGCTGAGAAGCCTAAATTAGTGACAAGAGCAAGCGCTCAATGCCCATCCTTATTCTTTCAAGCCTGTCCCTGAAGCTCTTTCCCTCTTCCACAAGCCTTGCTAGATCGGACTGCTGCCTGGCCTCTTTAAGAGCCGCAAGATGCAGATCCAGCTTCTCCCGCTGCTCAGTCGCCTGCTCTATCAATCGCTCTATCTGCGCCTGATCAGACGCGTTTGCGCTCGCTTTCTGTGCACGCTTCATAAGCAGGTCGATATGGTCCAAGCTAGCTTCGGATTCACGGATGTGTCTGTCAGCCATCTGTTCTATCGTTTCCATCACGGCCTCCTTGCAGTGAACCCACTGCCTTGCGAATCCGGCTGGCCAGCCCAGAAGAGCTGACTCGTTGAGAAGGAGCAGGTCAAACCTGCCAGCAAACCTTTCCCGTAAGGTACTGCAACGGACCTACCGATGCCAAAAGATCCGTTGCCAACCACTTTGCCCCTAGTGCAAAAGCATCTGCATAAAGCGCCTCTACCACCCTTACACAACTTCTAGCCCGCCACAGAGCGGGCTTTTTGCTTGCTGGAGCCCTATGTCCGTGCTATCTCCTGCCCTTCGCTACCACGGCGCCAAGTTCAGGCAGGCGCCCTGGGTGATGCAGTTTTTTCCAGACCATCGGGTCTATGTCGAGCCATTCGGTGGAGCGGCTGGCGGGCTTCTCCAAAAGCCAGCGCTTACGCCGAGGTCTATAACGACCTGGACGAGGACATTGCGAACTTCTTCCGCGTGCTGCGCGATCCAGACCAGGCCGAACAGCTGATCCAGTCGCTGCACCTCACACCGTATGCGTGAGCTGAGTTCGACCTGTCCTATGAGGACTGCGCTCAGCCTGTCGAGCGAGCAAGGCGCACAGCGGTAGGTGCTGGCATGGGCTTCGGGTCAGCTGGCGCAACCAAGGGAGTCACGGGCTTGCGCATAGACACGGCCACCTCTGGAGCCGCTATCCTGGCCAGCTATCTGCCGTCATCGAGCGCCTGCAAGGCGCCCTGATCGAGAACAGGCCTGCGATCGAGGTCATGCAACAGCACGACACGCCCGATACGCTGCACTTCGTAGATCCGCCTTATGTGTTCGGCACACGCTCACTGCGCAATGTCGTACAGGGCTGCTATCGACACGAAATGACAGACGAACAGCACATGGAGCTGCTGGACGTGCTGAAGAACCTGCAGGGTATGGTCGTTCTGAGCAACTATCCCTCCGACCTCTACGAGCGCGAACTGGGTGGCTGGCAAGTCCACACCACCGGCAGCCGCATATCTGCTGGTCGAGGAACAGCGGTCAAAACAGAAGTGCTTTGCCTCAACTCAGCCTGCCAGCAGTGCCTGACTGCACCGCCAGCTGTTCAGCAAGCGCTTGAGATCCAGCTCGAGCAAACAACACCCCAGCCCGCAGCCGTTGGCTTTAAGGCCAACAGCTGCCTTACTCGGGATTTGGCGACTCAAGACACTGATCTAACCAATCGCTTGGCAGCTCTTTAATCAGCAATATGTAGTCCGCAGCGAGCTGCTCAGCGTGCAACTCCGTCTCAGCCGACCCCACCTGAAAGTAGTGCGTCTCTCCACCGTGAGCACATACCCCTACCCTGGCCGCATACATCGAATCGAGTCCGCTCTTCGATGCCGATGAAAACACCTGCAAACCCTGAATTGTGCGCTCCATAAGCCATCCTCCAAAAAGCGAGGTCAATCCTACTGCGGTTAGAGAAACTCACGAGCAGCAACGCAGCACCTCGGGCATTGCCCATTCGGAATGACATCGTGCCAGGAAGGAGCAAGCGTAAGCTGTAGACAGAGTCACGGAGGAGCGGACATGGCGAGCAATGCTTCACAACCCGCGCAGACATATCGCTACGAACTGCTGCCAAACAACCTTCACGCTGATTGGACAATCATCGTTGACAGGGTTCGCACAGCCTATGACAGAAAGCCGGAATCGGCCACACAACTGGAGAACGCTCGCCAGCACGGGTTCGGCTTTGTGCGCGCACTCGCGGCAGCTGGACTGGTGACCGTGGCCGCCAAGGCAGACCTGATGGAGCTATTGCTATACCCCAGATCGTCCTGCTGACTGCGGGGATGCCCAGTCTATAAACGGCTCGCAACTCACTCTCGCTCCAGCCGACGCTGGCCCGGGCGACCAGTCACCACCTATCCACCAATCACAGCCCGCCACTGAGCCGGCTTTTTGCTTTCTGGAGCCCTATGCGAGCAATTGACCTTTTCGCCGGCGCCGGCTGATTCAGCACCGGTGCGGCCATGGCTGGCGTGGAAGTAGTCTGGGCGGCCAACCACTGGCAGCTTGCAGTGAAGTACCACGCGGTAAACCATCCAGCCGCAGACCACCTCTGCCAGGATTTGCACCAGGCCGACTGGAGCGAAGTCCCCGCCGCCGAAATAATGCTGGCTGCGCCCTGCTGCCAGGGGCACAGCAAGGCACGCGGAAAGGCAAAGGGACCCGCAACACGATGCAAGCCGCAGCACCGCCTGGGCGGTTGTCAGCGCCGCCGAATGCCTCAGGCCACAAGGCATCGTGATCGAGAACGTGCCCGAGTTCCTGCAGTGGATGCTGTTTCCGGCTTGGGAGCTGGCAATGCAGAAACTGGGCTACTCGCTGTCACCACGCCTCGTGGATGCAGCGGATCACGGTGTGCCACAGCACCGCGTGCGCATGTTCATCATTGCCACCAAAAGCCGCGCACCGCTGGTGCTGGACCTGCCGAAGCGCATGCACATACCGGCCAGCGCCTTCCTGGACTTTGACTCGGGGAGCTGGAGCCCGATCAACAAGCCTCGCCGCTCTTGCGCAACCCTGGCACGCGTTGCTGCCGGCCGCGCCGCCCACGGTGACCGCTTTCCGGCACGCTACTACGGCAACGGCCCTGGGACCACCGGTCGTAGCCTGCACCGCCCAATCGGGACGGTCACAACAAAGGCGCGCTGGGCTCTGATTGACGGCAGCCGCATGCGCATGCTGACGGTCCCCGAAAGCTGCGCGGCAATGGGGTTCCCGAAAGACTACCAGTTGCCCCCGCAGACGCACCAAGCCATCCACATGCTCGGCAACGCTGTATGCCCACCCGTTGCGTGCGATGTAATTCGCGCTCTCACTGAACAACCTTGGCAGACGTATTCTTGTCTCTCGCGCTCATGCCAGGGCGTGGCTGACTGGAGTGGTTTTCACGCCTTCGCGCGGGATTAGCTTAGGAGCTGTCAGATGACTGGAGCCTATCCACGACTGCGCACCAAGACGCGCCGCCGTAAAAGCGGCAAGGTCGTGGTGTATTACTTCTATGACGCATCGACAGAAGGAAACGGGGAAATTCCCCTTGCTACCGACTTCGATAAAGCAATCGTCCAATGGAAAGAAGTCACTGAGAACGCCCCCCACAGCGCGCGCATCACCGGCACGCTGGAGAAGGCTTTCTCCCGCTGGGAATCAAAGGTGCTGCCGACGTACAAAAGCGAAGAGACCCAAAAAGGATATGCCAAGAAAGAACCTCAGGATGAGGCGCCCAGTCTTTGCCGAGGCCACCTGGGACCAGGTGAGCCTGCCGGTGATCAAGGGCTACCTGACAAAGCGCACGGCAAAGACCCAGGGCAATCGGGAGATGGCCCTGCTCTCGGTCATCTGGAACTGGGCGCGCGGCGAAGGCCTCACCTCGCTGCCATGGCCAGCGGCCGGCATGGAGCGCAGCAAGTGGAAGAACAAGGAAAAGGCGCGAAAGATCAAGGTTCGGGACGATGTGTTTGCGGCGATCTACGCCGAGGCAGCCCAGCACATCAAGGACTGCATGGACCTCGGATCCGGCACGGGCATGCGCCTCACTGACTGCATCACGGTTCTGATGCCTCGCGGAAACCTGCTCACACTGGAGGCCAGCAAGACCGGCAAAGAGGCCGAGTGGGACTTGAACCTGTCGGCAGTGCTGCCCGACCTGGTGCGCAGACGCAAAGCCCTTTCGGCTGATCACCTGATGCTGCTCTCCACGGCAGATGGTCAGCCAGTGTCACCCCAGGCGCTTCGCTATGGCTGGGACAAGGCCCGAGGCGTGGCCGCAGAGAAGGCCAGCGAGCGTGGCGAGGCTGAGCTGGCCGAGGCAATCAAGCAACTCTACCTGAGGGACATGCGCAAGCGCGCCGCCCAGAAAGCGGGCAGCCTGGAAGAGGCATCCAAACTGCTGCAGCACAGCGACGAGCGCCTGACAGAACGCCATTACGGCGGCGTCCGGAGGCTGAAACCAGTAGGCTAAAAGTGTTACGGTTTTGCCTTCTCTGCCTATAAAGAAGTGCGCCAAAAAATCCGGAACACATCGGCCCGCAGGCCGCATGAATCCTCAATTCTTCGCGGGACTCAAAATCCCCCGCCGCAAGGTGTGCCGGTTCGATTCCGGCCCCGGGGCACCACATACTAAAAGCCGATAAGTCTCAAGGACTTAGCGGCTTTTTATTTTTACCGGCTTGGCTCCTTTTTCCCTGCGACGATCGCGGTTGATTGATTGGCCGTTCGTGAAAAAGACTGCAAGCTCATGGCGCAATTCGAGGCCAATTCGCCAAACCTCGCGCCAGCACCGCCAGCAAGTTAACGAGCGCAAGCCAAGGCAGCAGCCGGGACTGGTCAATGCCCAGCATCTCGATTGGAACCACACGGCGCCTGTCTTGCTCTGTGTGTGCGACAGGCTCTGCGCCTATCTGCTGCACGACATCCGATCCGCGAGCCTGCGCATGATTTCTGCCAGTTCAGAAGATGACGCGACGCCGAAGTCATCGGCAGCGAAGAGCCAGGAAGGCCCCCCGCCCAGTCTGTGCACGATAGATGCTGCTTCCCAGCCAGTCGTACCAAGGAACCTGATGAAGCGGGAGAACTGCTGAATCACGGCAATGCGGACATTGATTGTGTGGCCTGCACCGGGCGAAAAGATTGAAAAACCTTCAGACAAAGCGACTGACAGTTGGCGCCCCGGCATTGCACTATCAAAAATATCAAGCTCAATATTCAAAGACCGATTTATCTTCCAATTATTCCTGTAAGAAAAATTCGATTTCATTAATTTCAAAGTCCCTGCGTTCAAAAATATCTAAATGATACCTTTCAATACCGCATATCTGACAGCCTGCGCCCGGGTTCTGACCTGCATTTTTCGGTAAATATTTTTCACATGCGTCGATACCGTCAAAGTGCTTATTTTCAAGTAGGACCCAATCTCGTGTGTTCTTTTTCCTTGAGCTATCAATCGCAAAACCTCTTTTTCTCTTTCAGTCAATGGCTCGTAGTTCTTATATTCAAGAGGATTTTCTTCAGGAATGGAGGTTTGAAATATCTTAGGCAGTATTTTCTTCGCAACAATCGGAGATATGGATGCCCCGCCATTGGCCACTTCCAGCACGGCCTGCGAATAACTCCCAAACCATGAGTTTTTCAGCAAATATCCCAAGACACCTTTTTTGAAAGCGTCCATGGCGACATCATCTTTTTCACTGGAAGATATTGCAATACTCAGCACACCGGGCATTCTCAATTGAACCCAATCCAGTAAATCAGCCCCCTGTCCTTCGCTGAGAGAGAGATCAATGAGGAGCACATCGAACTCCTGCGCAAAGATGCTCTTGCGTGCCTCCCGGTAGCTGGAAGCTTGCCCTACCAGGATGGTCCGAGGATCACGCATGAGCTCCTGCGAGATCACATTCCGGATGTGGCTGTCCTCGTCGACCAGAAAAACCCGCACGGGCTGGCTCTTCTGACCCTTCATGTCAGATGGCCACATATGCCCCAGGATAGAGGACGTGACTTCGGTGCCGCCTGCATCAAAGCGTGGCCCCTTGGATGAGTCAGAGAGGTACATGTGACACCCTATCTGGTGTAAAGGAAAGTTAAAAAACTTCCAGAAAAATAAAATCTCATCCCGCAAAAATCCATTGAAATCCCATAAAGAAAAATTAAGTTTAATTTCTTACAATTCTTAACTTCATAAGTGGGTATTAATTCCAAGCCGTTGATGGAAATTAGATAGAAACCCTTTGATTTTGAAACACAAGAGATAATATAAAAATGAAATAAAGATTACTTTTTTTAACACTGTAAGAATTTTCCGCCAAATACTATATTTTTAATAGCAGCGATTTCAATCGTCACATGGAATTATTCATTTCTTTCAAATGAAAATCTTCCTTGAAAAATACCTTAAAAAAGGGTATTACCGTTTGCACATCGTTTTCTGAAACTGCTTCCAACCGAAAGCGTGTTTTGGAAAGTAACTTAAAACTCCAAAACATGATGGCGGTTAACACTGGCCTTTGCTTAATACCGAGCACTGGTCTTTCGCTCACACACTCTCAGTTGTCTGAGAACTCGCTATTCAAAGGAACGATCATGAAAAAGTCTCTGATTGCCATGGCGGTTATTGCGTTGGCTGGTGTTGCATCTGCTGCCGTGAGCAGCTCCAGCATTGCTGCAACTAACACGACGTCAAGTGCATCGTCTGCAACGCTGTCGGGCGCAGCCAGCTCGGGCAACGGAAGTGCGCTGAGCATGAATAGCGCCACCTCCGGCGCAACCTCGAATGCGAACGCTGCCGGCGGCGCTATCGGCGCAGGCAGTTTTGGCATCGGTGGGGCAGCTGTCGGTGGTAGCGCAACGACCTTCGGCAACGTCAAGAGCCTTTCCGCAACCACCGGCAACGGTGTTGCAGGCGGTGTGGCTGCAACCAATGCCAATGCAGGCTCGGGCGCTGCAGCTGGCTACAGCGCCGGCCCGGTGAGCGGCACAGCCTTCGGTGGAGCTTCTTCGCAGACGGCGAATGTCGCTGCAACTGGCGCCGGCCCTGGCGGTGGCCTGGCTTATATCAACAACAACGCGGGCACCACCTCTGGCTACAACGCCACATCGGGAGCCGTTTCCTCACCCTGGGGCGCGCTGACCAATACGACATCGAACGCTGGCTCTGTGGGTACCGTCCACCAGAACGCCGGGGCATGGGGTAATGCCGGCTACCTCTCCAACGGTGGCGGCACTTCCGGTACTGCTGGTGCAGGCTCTACCGCCAATGCCAACTAAGCAAGCTATCCCA
>Ga0067045_1003237_pt1 | contig 28255 bp, 22 predicted proteins | sample TerdegcTABiofilm_FD_59184 | JGI IMG/M metagenome (GOLD analysis project Ga0067045, IMG submission 59184) | Combined Assembly of (Gp0054472, Gp0054536) Wastewater bioreactor microbial communities from Singapore -Terephthalate degrading...
TATCGACGAGTTGAAAAATTTCTATGATAAGTACAAACAGGATTTTACATTCGTAGAGGATAACTATAAAATTAACAGGGCTTACTTTAAAAATTCAGAATCCGCGATTCGTTTCAGGAAATTATTGATTGAAAGTGATTGGAAAAAAACTCTAAATTCATTTAGAGGAGACGAATCATTAATTCAGGAGGAATCTTTTTTATTAATTCCTGCTCATAAATTTGGAACCATTGCACAATATAAAGTAGTAAGTAATCTATTGCCCATGGAAGTAAGTGTTGTCTTGCAAGAGGAACCTTCAAAATTTGCCATTGTTCAACTTATTGAAAAGTTTGATAAAGGTTCTTTACCGGCTTATGAAATGATAACTGATATTGTAAAAGACAGATTTATGATTTTGAAAAACAAGGAACTTGTAAGAGAATATTTGAACAAATTAATTGACGATCACAATATTGATATAAAAAGGTACACAGAATGAAATATTTACTAAGCTTGATGATTTTTACCGCTTCGTTATTTGCACAACAGGTTGCAGATAAAATTGTTGCAGTTGTGGATAATGAAATAATCTTAAAGTCCGACCTCGATTTCCGGGTCTATTACGAAACAACTCAACGAAAACTTAATGCGCAAGACCCTCAAATTATAAGAGCGATACTCAATCAGTTAATTGAAGAAAAATTACTATATGCTCAAGCTGAATTGGATTCTGTAAATGTAACCGAGGATCAGATAAATCAAAGATTGGATTATCAAATCAATTTAATGATGCAGCAATACGGTTCCAAAGATCGTGTTGAACAACTCTATGGAATGCCGTTAGAGAAAATAAAACGGACTATTCGCGATGACATTAGAAAAATGCTTATGGCCGATATCGTTCGCGATAAAAAATTTTCTGGTATTCAAGTCTCCAGATTAGAAGTTGAGGAATTCTTCAATACATATAAAGATTCACTGGGGGTTGTGCCCGAAAGATATCAGATTGCACATATATTTCAGAATCCTAAAACAGGAATAAGAATCAAGCAGAAAGCCCGAGAACTTGCAGTAAAGCTGTTGGATTCTCTTAAAAAGGGTGGTGATTTCGCAACTCTTGCACGTCAATATTCAAATGATCCCGGCAGTGCTTCTCAAGGGGGAGACCTTGGATTTGTAAAACGTGGTGTATTCTATCCTGAATTTGAAGCAGTTGCATTTTCTCTGGCCCCAAATCAGCTCTCAGGCATTGTTGAATCTCCGGTAGGTTTCCATATTATTCAACTGCTCGAAAGAAGAGGCGAGTCGATTCATACGCGACATATTCTAATTAAACTAAAAGCCGATGACGAAGCTGACTTGAAAGCAATTGAGTTCCTTAATGATTTACGGGATAGTGTTGTTCGAGGTGTAAACACATTTGAATTTTATGCAAAGAAATATAGCGACGATAAAGAAAATGCACGTTTCGGTGGTGAACTTGGCACATTCGAAAAAAATCAATTAGATAAGTCATTGCTTGATATAATTTTTAAAATGAAAGAGAATGATATTAGCTTTCCTAAAAGGTTGGACATTGATGCCAATACTTATGGTTATCATATCGTAAAATTGATTAAGCGAACACCAGAGCATAAAGCAGATCTTGAACAGGATTACAGCGAAATAAAAAGATTGGCAGAATATAATAAGAAACAAAAACTCTATACCAAATGGATGGATGAGCTGCGCGAAAAAATATATTGGGATATCAGACTTTGATTATTAATTAAAAAATAATTCTGAGAGGAATGGAGAATTAGTGACCAATACTAAAAATGATGTTGAGATAGTTGAAAGCTTATCGGTTTCTATAAAAAATATTAAGAACGAGATCGCAAAAGTAATTATTGGACAGGATCAGGTAATAAATGATCTTCTTGTGGCTCTCTTATCCAGAGGTCACTGTCTGTTGATAGGTGTACCCGGCTTAGCAAAAACATTATTGATCAAAACTTTTGCAGAAGTGCTCGATCTACAATTCAACAGAATCCAATTCACTCCTGATTTAATGCCCGGCGATATCACCGGAACTGAAATAATTGATGAAAATCCGGTCACTCAAAAACGGGATTTCAGATTTATTAAAGGCCCTATCTTCGCAAATTTAATTTTAGCTGATGAAATAAATCGAACTCCGCCTAAAACACAATCGGCATTATTGGAAGCGATGCAAGAATACAAGGTTACTGCAGCCGGCTTAACACATAAATTAGAAGAACCTTTTTTTGTATTGGCAACTCAAAATCCAATTGAACAGGAGGGAACATATCCTTTACCTGAAGCACAACTCGATCGTTTTATGTTTAATCTCTGGCTCGATTATCCAAGCTTTAATGAGGAAATAGAGATCATAAAAAAAACAACAAGCGATTATACTCCTCAACCTAAAAAAGTATTAAAAGCAGAAGAGCTTATTAATTTCCAGAATTTAATACGGCGCGTTCCTGTTGCCGATAATGTTATTCAATTTGCAGTAAATTTTGTAAATAATACCCGGCCAACTAACGGTAATACAGAACATTTTGTAAAAGAATGGGTAAGCTGGGGTGCGGGTCCGCGTGCTTCGCAATATTTAATTCTTGCTGCTAAAACAAAAGCTGTAATGGATGGACGATTTACTCCTTCCATTGATGATGTAAAATCTTTCCTCATCCCGGTTTTACGTCATAGAATTATTCCGAATTTTTCAGCTGAATCCGAAGGAATAAACTCTGTAGAAATAATTAAAAAGTTATCCTGATTTTATAAAGTAAAGAGAAAATACCTTTCAAATGATTCTACNTTCTCGGTTGGTAAGAATTATCATATTTATTTCTATNGTTGGAATATTTTTTTNTGCTTGTAATAACAAGGAAAAAGAAGCAGAGCCNTTAGTAGAAAATGTCAATTCATTCGGTCTATCGGTTGATTCCTTAATTGAAGTTCATGGTACTATAAACTCGGGTGAAACTCTTGGTGATATACTAATCCCGCATGGAGTATCGGATAAAAAGATTTTTCAAATTGCAGAAGATGCACGTGAAATTTTTCCTGTAAAAAGTTTCCGTGCCGGTGATGAATATTATATTTATGCGAAATGGGATTCAACGGAGACTGTCCATTACCTTGTATATGTTCGCAATCCAATTGAATATGTTGTGTTTGATCTTCGCGATAGCGTAAAAGTCTATCATGGTAAAAAAGAAGTTAGCGTTAAGGAACGGGTATTTGCAAGCAGTATCAAAAATTCCTTATGGCAAACTTTAGAATCGCAAAATATCAATCCCGAGGTTGCAGTAAAATTATCTGAAATCTATGCATGGCAAATCGACTTTTTCAGAATTCAAGCGAACGATTCTTTGAAGGTTGTCTTCGAGGAATTATTTGTCGATGGTAAATCAACAGGAGTAGGAAAAATATTAACCGCATCATTCCGTCATCGCAACGAAGATTTTTATGCATTCAGATTCGAGAAGAACGATGAAGTCGGTTATTACGATGAGAAAGGGAATAGCTTACGTAAAGCATTTCTTAAAGCTCCACTAAAATTCAGCAGAATTTCTTCCCGCTTTTCTATGAAAAGATTTCATCCCGTCCTCGGCAGATTTAAAGCACATCTGGGAACTGATTATGCAGCGCCAACCGGAACTCCAATTATGACGGTGGGGGATGGTGTTGTAACCGAAGCAAGTTACACAAGCGGCAACGGTAATTATGTTAAAGTAAGGCACAATGCAACATACACTACACAATATTTGCACATGTCAAAATTTGCAAAGGGAATTAAGCCCGGTATTGCGGTTAAACAAGGTCAAATTATTGGATATGTGGGTAGCACCGGATTAGCAACCGGTCCGCATGTCTGTTTCAGATTCTGGAAAAATGGTAAACAGGTTGATGCACTACGGGAAAAATTACCGACTTCCAATCCGGTTGCAAAACAATATCGTCAGGATTTTGAATTAGTAAGAGATACTCTGATGACTAAACTTATTCCGAATACAGTTACCGGAAATTAATTTTTATTTCTACTTAAATGCATTTCTAATAATTTCTTCCTGTGATAATTGAAATTTCTTTGATGAACCGCTGGCCGGACTGGGACTTTCCGGACGTCCAACAAAATCTAATTTCATTTTTTCAGGAATTACTTTTATTAATCTTGGAAAGAGGAAATTCCACGCGCCCATATTCTGTGGTTCTTCCTGAACCCATTTAATTGAATTTGCATTCTTATAGTTAATTAGAATATCAGCAAGAAGTTGATATTTAAATGGGTAGTATTGTTCAATTCGTATTATAGCAACGTTATCCTGTTTATTCAGTTCCTTATAGTTCTTCAATTCATAAAATATTTTACCGCTTGTTAAAATAATTTTATTTACCAGAGATTTATCAGCAACATTATCATCAATTATTTCATTGAATTTTCCATCAGTAAAATCGCTAATTGGAGAGCGGGCTGCTGGCAAACGAAGTAAACTTTTAGGTGTTAGAACAATTAGAGGTTTTTCAATAGAACCATTCCCATTCGAATTACTTCTATGAATTTGTCTTCTTAGCAAATGGAAATATTGTGCGGGTGTTGTAGGATTACAGACGAACATATTTTCTTCTGCACATAGAATTAAGAATCTTTCTAAGCGTGCGCTACTATGTTCCGGTCCCTGTCCTTCCTGACCATGAGGAAGCAACATAACTAGATTGTTTGGTAACTGCCATTTAGTATAAGAACTAACAATAAAATTATCGATTATAACCTGAGCACTATTTGCAAAATCTCCGAATTGTGCTTCCCATAATACTAAAGAGAGTGGATCGGAAATTGAATAACCAAATTCAAAACCTAAAACGGCTGCTTCGGATAATAAACTATCGAGGGCTTCAATTTTTGCCTGACCTTCTTCCATGGAATTAAGAGGAAGAATTTCTTCTTCAGTATTCATATCTGTAAATATTAAATGCCGTTGACTGAATGTTCCGCGTGCACTATCCTGACCGCTTAATCGAACCGGACGCTTTTCGAGTAAAAGTGTTCCAAATGCCAATGACTCTGCAAATGCCCAGTCAATGAGCGTATTACCTGTTAAAAGTTCTTTGCGTTTTGCAATAAGCTTGTTAAGCTTTGGATTAATAGAAAAGTTTTCTGGAAAGCGGGTAATCCCTTTAACAACTTTTTTAAGTTCATCAATTGTAACTTTTGTTTCAGATTTATTAATAAAGCTTTCGTAAAATTGAGTTGAATAAGCAAGCGGTCTATCCGGCTTAAACTTATCACTTTTCTTTTTAGTATCCTTCAAAGCTTTTTCCAGTAAATCATAATTCTTTTTATCCATCAATTCAATTTCACTTTTACTCATTATGCCGGCTTTAACAAGTTTGTTCTGGTATATTTCTTTTACTGAAGGATGTTCCTTTATTTTTTTGTACATCAGTGGTTGAGTATAAACCGGGTCGTCACCTTCATTATGACCATGTCTTCTGTAACCGAAGAGATCTATAACAACATCTTTATTAAATTTCTGACGATACTCGTAAGCAAGTTGTGTAACCCATAAGGATGCTTCGGGATCATCACCATTAACATGAAAAATTGGTGCCTGAACCATCTTAGCTACATCAGTTGCATAAGGTGAGGAACGTGCATCTTCTGGTGGTGTTGTAAATCCTATCTGATTATTTACAATAATATGAATTGTCCCGCCCGTACTGTAACCTTTTAGCTGGGAAAGATTCAATGTCTCTGCAACTACACCCTGTCCGGCAAATGCTGCATCACCGTGAATTAAAACAGGTATGTATTGATTTTTTTCTATGTCATTATTTCTTGTTTGTTTTGCACGTGCAATTCCTTCTACAACAGGATTTACCCATTCAAGGTGAGATGGATTAGATGCGACTGAAACTTTTATTTCATTACCATTCGATGTTTTATAATTGCCGCTTGCACCAAGATGGTACTTAACATCACCTGTACCTTGCGGACTATCGGGATCCATTTCGTCTTCGAACTCTGAAAAAATATTTGTGTAGCTCTTACCTATTATATTAGATAAAACATTTAATCTGCCGCGATGAGCCATTCCCAATAATATTTCTTTAACATTCTGTTCACTTGCAAGATTTAATAAATAATCCAGAACCGGAATTAAAGTTTCTGAACCTTCAAGCGAGAACCTTTTGTGCCCAATAAATTTTGTATGAAGAAAATGTTCAAAAGCTTCTGCAATAATTAATTTCTCCATTATTCTTTTCTTAACATCATTTGTATATGATGGTTTATTTCTGATCGGTTCCATCTTTTGCTGAAGCCAGAGTTTTTCTGCGGGATTTTGAATATGCATAAACTCAACACCAATCTTTTCGCAATAGGTTTGATGAAGCACATCAAGAATTTCCCTTAATGTACCGCTTTGCATCCCTTGTAAATTACCTGTTATAAATTGACGGTCGTAATCCCATATTGTAAATCCGTGATTGGCCGGATCTAACTCCTGATGAAATGATTTAGGCGGACTAAGAGGATTCAAATCCGCAATTAAATGACCGCGTACTCTGAACATATTAATAAGCAGAACAATCCTTGCTTGCTTTTCGATCTCTTCTATGTTTTCAATTTTTGAAAATCTCTTTGAGAGAGTATCAAGATCCCATCCGACAGCTTTCTGAGGAATTTTAAGGTCATCAAAAAGGTTAGCATAAAAATTATTTTTACCAAGTAGAAGATCATCTATCATAGCAAGGAATGCACCGGATTCTGCACCTTGAATAATTCTATGATCATACGTGCTGGTTATATTCATTACCTTACCTATTCCAAGCGAAGCTAAAGCAGATGGATGCATTGCTTTGAACTCTGCCGGGTAATCAATAGCACCAACTGCAATAATGCAACCTTGACCTGTCATCAATCTTGGAGTAGAAGAGATTGTACCGATTCCGCCAGGATTAGTAAGTGTAATAGTAGTATTCTGAAAATCGGCCGGTTCTAACTTTCCATTTTTAGCTTTATCAATTAATGTATCATAAGCATCAAGAAATAATCTAAAGTTCATCGTCTCGGCACGCTTAATATTCGGGACAATTAACGAGCGTGTTCCATCTTTTCTTTCTGTATCAACAGCAATCCCAATATTGATGTAAGCTTTTTTTACTAAACTTGATTTTCCTTTTACAATTCCGAAAGAATTGTTGATGTTGGGAAATTTTTTAGCTGCCTGAACAATTGCATATGCAATCAAATGTGTGAAAGAAATCTTTCTACTGCTGATTCTTTTAAGATGCTGATTAATGATCTGACGGTTTTCTTCAAGTAACTTAACGGAAATTGTCCTTAATGAAGTAGCGGTTGGTATAGCCAAACTTCCGGTCATGTTATCAATTATTTTCGCGCCAACGCCAACTATTGGAATAACTTCATCATCAGGAGAAATATCAAATGTTTCCGATACAACCTGTGCTGTTGTCTCTTTTTTCTTGGATGATTTATCAAAATCCATATTGTTATTTGATTTATTATCACCAGTGAGTCGATCAAAATAATTTTTCCAATAATCCGAAACTGAATTATTATCTTCTAAGTATTTATCCAGCAAGTCGGATACAAATCCAAAGTTATATCCAAAATGATTAAATAATTCTTTGTGAAATTTAGTGCTGTCCATATTTCCTGTTTAATTTATTCTCTAATGTAATAACATAAAAAGTGAGAGTTTCGTTCGATTTAAAAATAAAAAAAGAATTGAATCTTGTGACTGATCCGGTCAGATGTTAAGAATGAATTGTTCAATCGATAAGCTCTAAAATCTTGATAAGAAACAAATAGTTTTATATGTTTGCAAAACTTAAAAATGGAGTAAACAAGAAAATGAAAGCAGAGTGCCCTGTTTGCGGTGCTATGATAGAACTTCCGGAAGGGACAGTTTTGGGGGAATTAATTGAATGTCCTGATTGCGGAACAGAATTAGAAGTAGAATCTCTTAATCCTCCTATAGTTAAAGAAGCTCCTCAAGAAGAAGAAGACTGGGGTGAATAGTTGATCTGGGTTTTAGATTCAACATTACGAGAAGGCGAACAAACCCCGGGAGTCTATTTCGACAAGCACATAAAACTTGCAATTGCATCTCTACTCGATGAAATCGGCGTTAATATTATCGAAGCCGGTCATCCCATGGTTACCCCGGAAATTCATGCCGCTGTTAAATCAATTGCACAAAAAGGATTTAAGTCTATTGTTGGTGCACATTCACGCTCATTAAGGAATGATGTTGATCTTGCTCTTGAGTGTGGTGTTGGTTTCATTGGAATTTTCTATTGTGTCTCCGATGAAAGATTATCTACTGTTTTCAAAAAAGATTTGGATGAAGCAATAAATCAAATTACCGATGTAATTAAATATGCTAAAAGTCAGAAACCAGATTTATTAATAAGATACACACCAGAAGACACAGTCCGTTCTCAATTCGATAATGTTGTTAAAGCTGCTTCTGCAGCAGTGGATGCCGGTGCTGATATAATTAGTGTTGCAGATACGACCGGTTTTATGGTTCCGGGAACTCCAAGAAGTATGTATGATTATATTTCCAAACTAAAAGATGAATTAGCAAATCGAAAACAGTTTCCCAAAATTGCAGTTCACTGTCACAACGATAGAGGTTTTGCTCTTGCAAATGCACTTGATGCATATCGTGCCGGTGTTGATGTAATAGATGCTGCAGCACTTGGTCTTGGTGAAAGAGCCGGAATAGTTGACCTTGCACAGCTGCTTGTTACTTTAACAGTTGACTACAATCAGAATAATTGGAATCTAAAAAAAATTACTGAATTATATGATCTGGTCAGCAAGCATTCAGGTATTCCGATTCCAGCAAATTACCCCATAACAGGTAAGAATGCATTTACACATTGTGCCGGTGTTCATACACATGCTGCATCAATTAATCCGATGCATTACGAAAGTCTTCATCCGGATATCTTGGGACGTGCAAGAAGTTTTGCGCTTGATCATATGTCTGGAATTGCATCGCTTCGGTATGCATTGAAACTTATTGATGAAGATAATCTTGACGATGAACATCAACAAGATGTTCTTGCCGAAGTCAAATCTGTTGGTCAGCGTGGACGTACTGTTGATCTTGAAGAACTTAAGCATATCGTTGATGCAGTTAAGCACCATAAAACCTACGCAAAATAAAATCATTTTTTTAATAGAGTCCCGGAGGATCTTTAAATGAAAATAGGATTGCTTCATTCTTTAATACGCAAAGATGAAAAATTCTTGATGGATGAGTTTGCTAAAATCAAAGGAATTGAACTTGTTCTAATCGACGATCGTGAAATTACTTTTAACCTTGGTCACGATCAGTTTAATCTGGATGTATTAGTAGAGCGCTGTATCAACCACTCACGTGCATTACACGGACTCAAATTATTCGAAGCTGCCGGAGTAAAATGTGTTAATACATATAATGTAGCCACAATTTGCGGTGACAAATTATTAACCTCAATCGCATTATCAGAACATAATGTACCTCAACCGGAAGTTAGAGTTGCATTCACTGAAGAATCTGCACTAAAAGCTATTGAAGAAATGGGCTATCCAGTTGTTCTAAAACCCGCAGTCGGTTCCTGGGGAAGGTTACTTTCCAAAATAAATGATAGAGACGCTGCCGAAGCAATTCTTGAACATAAAACAGTTCTGGGTTCTTATCATCATTCCATTTTTTACATTCAAAAATATGTCGAGAAAAAAGGTAAAGATATTAGAAGTTTTGTTGTGGGTGATAAATGTATTGCTGCAATTTACAGAACGTCACCACACTGGATTACCAACACTGCACGCGGTGGTTTGGCTACTAACTGTCCAGTAACAGATGAATTGAATGATATTTCTGTCCGTGCAGCAAAAGCTGTAGGTGGTGGTATTGTTGCAATCGATGTTTTCGAAACCGAACATGGTTTAGCTGTAAACGAAGTGAATTACACCATGGAATATAAAAACAGTATAACTACCACTGGTGTTAACATTCCACAAAAAATGGCTGAATATATTTTACAAGTTGCGGAAGGTAAGTAATGGAAAAAATCAAAGTATCGATTGTTGGTGGATCGGGTTACACAGGTGGTGAATTACTGCGTCTGCTTCTTTTTCATCCAAACGTTGAAGTTAAAGAAGTAACTTCTGAAAGTTATACCGGAAAATTTGTCTATAAAATTCACCCGAATTTAAGAAAATCAACTTCACTTAAATTTATTTCGGCTTCCGAATTGCAGCCATGCGATTTACTTTTTTTGTGTTTGCCGCATAACAGTTCGCAAAATCAAATTGACCGATTTAAAAATTTAGCTCCAAGAATTATTGATCTCAGTGCAGACTTCAGATTAAAAAGTGAAACTGAATATGAAAAATGGTACGGACATAAACATGCAAGGCCGGAATTGTTAAATGAATTTGTTTATGGAATACCTGAGCTGCACCGCGTTGAAATGAAGAATGCTAAATACATCTCCAGTGCCGGATGTAACGCAACAGCCAGTATTTTAGGTCTTTATCCATTATTCAAAAATAATTTAGTTGATGAAGAAAGAACTGTGGTAGAAGTTAAAGCCGGAAGTAGCGAAGGGGGCAATAAAGTAAATGAAGGTTCACATCATCCAGAAAGAGCTGGTGTTGTAAGGTCCTACATGCCAACTCAACACAGACATACTGCAGAAATTTTACAGGAACTTTCATTCGGTAAAAAAATAAATGTTCACTTCTCTGCAACTGCTATAGATATTGTAAGAGGTTTACTTGCTACATGCCATGTATTCTTGAAAAATGATTTGCAGGAAAAGGATATCTGGAAAATTTACCGTGATGCTTATGGTAATGAACCGTTCATCAGAATTGTTAAAGAGAGCGAAGGTATTTACCGCTATCCAGAACCAAAATTATTAAGCGGTACAAATTTTTGCGATATCGGTTTTAAGAAAGATGATTTTGCAAATCGTCTTGTCGTAATAAGTGCAATTGATAATCTTATGAAAGGTGCTGCAGGTCAAGCTCTTCAGGCATTTAACATTATGTATGGTTATGATGAGAGAACCGGACTCGAATTCCCCGGCTTGCATCCAATTTAATTTGCTCATTGTCCTAATCTTGATAAAGTAAAACAAGGAATTTAGATTAAAATGTGCCGGCTACTCTACGCGAATAGTAAAATAGAATTTTCAATTGCAGATCATTTGAAAAAATTTGCTGAGATATCTAAGAACAGTCGCGAGTTCCAGGGACACGGTTGGGGCTGTGCTTATATTCAAAATGGTAAGTGGAATTATTATAAAAATGTTAAACCGATATGGGAAGATGATCTTTCAAATTTCGGAAATTCCAGACGTTTAATAGCGCATGCAAGAAGTGCATTTAAGGATGAAGGTATTGTTGTTGAAAACAATATGCCGTTCTATGATGATAAATACATTTTTGTTTTCAACGGTGAACTGCGCGGTGTAAAAATAAAAGAAGAGGGGAGAATAGGTGCAGAGAAAATCTTTAATTATATAAAACGGTTTGATAGTACCGGAATTAAAGATGCGGTTATGAGAGGAACTGAAGTAATAAAAAAAAGATCGGCTTATATAAGAGCAATGAACATAATAATGACAAGCGATAACTCAACCTATGTTTATACCCACTTTAATGAAGATGATGAATATTTTACTATGCATATAAAAAAATCGGAAGATGAAATTGTCGTTTGCTCCGATCCTTACATCGGTGAATTAAACTGGCAACCAATTGAGAATAACTCGCTTCTGGAGATTAAATGTATCTAATAAAAATTGGCGGTGGTAAAGGAATCAATCTTAAAGGTGTTATTGCCGACCTTTCCACAATAAAAGAAAAAATGATAATTGTTCATGGGGCAAATGCTTCAAGGGATGAATTAGCTGAAAAGATCGGGTTCAAGAAAAAAGTTGTTACTTCACTTTCTGGTTACGATTCGGTACTAAGCGACGAAACAACAATTGATTTGATGATGATGACTTATGCCGGTTTGAAGAACAAAAGAATTGTTGAACTCTGTCAACAATCCGGTATTAACGCAATTGGTTTATCAGGTATAGATGGAAAAGTTATTCAAGGTAAAAGAAATAGCGGAATAAAAGTTAGAGAAGGGGGTAAAACACTTTTGCTAAGGGACTTTTCAGGAAAGCCCAAATCAATTAATAAAGATTTGCTAAACCTGTTGATGGATAACGGTTATACCCCGGTTCTTAGCGTTCCTCTTATTGATGAAAACAACTTTGCAATTAATTCCGAAAATGACGACATCATTGCTTTACTTCAATCCGAATTTAAAGCCGAAAAAGTTATCTCTTTAATTGAAGAGCCCGGCTTTTTACTTGATAAGAACGATCCTTCAACACTTGTTTCTAATATGTCCAAAGAGGAATTAGAAGCGATGGAACAAAAAGTTGATGGAAGAATGAAACGTAAAATTTTAGCACTAAGAAAATTATTTGAATCGGGCGATACATCTGTAATTTTATGTGACGGCAGAACAGAACACCCGATTATTGATGCATTAAATGGAAAGGGGACAATAATAAAATGAAAGATTACAAAGCTTTAATCGAACAATACGAAGTTGATGTTTACCCACGACGCGATGTTGTTATTGTAAAAGGTAAAGACGCTAAAGTCTGGGATGATAAAGGGAATGAATACATTGATATGGCTGCCGGAATCTCTGTTGCTAATGTCGGTCATGCAAATAAAAAAGTCGTAGAAGCAATTTCCAGGCAAGCCGAAACTTTAATTACTTGCCCTAATACTTTTTATAACGATGCTAAAGCAAATTTTCTGGAAAAACTTTTTAGTATTGTTCCCAAAAATCTTACACGCGCTTTTTTAACAAACAGCGGAACCGAAGCAATTGAAGCTGCAATAAAATTTGCACGACTTAATACCAAGAAAACAAAAATAATTGCAGCAATGAAAGGTTTTCATGGAAGAACATATGGGGCGCTGAGTGCTACATTCAAAAAAGAATATAGAGATGGTTTTGAACCTCTGGTACCCGGATTTGATTTTGTCCCGTATAATAATTTCGAAAAATTATCTGAATTAGTTGATGACGATACAGCTGCAATTATTCTTGAACCTATTCAAGGCGAAGGTGGAATTAATATTGGTAACAAAGAGTATTTTCAAAAAGTAAGAGAGCTTTGCAATCAAAAGAACATCTTATTAATAATTGATGAGATTCAAACCGGATTCTGCCGCACAGGTAAATTATTTGCTATCGAGCATCTTAGAATTGAAGCTGATATGATGACGCTTGCAAAGTCGATTGCCGGTGGTTTCCCAATGGGTGCTTTATTATGTTCAGATAAAATAAAAGTTGAAAAAAGTAAACACGGTTCTACATTTGGCGGTAATCCGTTGGCATGTGCAGCCGGAATCGCTTCAATTGACTTTATACTGGAATCAAAATTATGGCAAGAAGCAGAAGCTAAAGGAAAACATTTAAAAGAAAAATTGGAAAAACAACCGCTTTCTAAAGTACGTGAAATCAGAATAGTTGGTTTGATGATAGGGATAGAATTAAAAGAAAAAGTTCAGCCATATCTCGAAGAATTACTTAAAAGAAAGATTTTAGCATTACCAGCCGGAACAACAGTTTTAAGAATGCTGCCGCCGCTTGTTATTAGTTTTGAAGATATTGATAAAGTTGCTGATGAATTGATCGAATTATTAAAGTAAGCCGAATTACCAAGTAAATTCGGCTAAATTAATTTTCAATTACTAACAAGATTCTTTGACTTTATAACCCCTTTTGGGTTATTTTTCAATCCAAAATTATTCCGTTATTGATATGATTCTCAATTACATACCTATTTTTTTAGTATTAATCTTCGCAGCAATAATTGCGGGAGCTATTGTTTATTCATCCAAGTTATTTGGTCCTTATCGGCCCAATAAAATTAAACAGCTTTCGTATGAAAGCGGTAAAAATCCCGTTGGTACAACTCATGAAAGAATTTCGATTAAATATTATTTGGTTGCAATGCTTTTCATCATTTTTGATATTGAAGTGATCTATGTTTATCCATGGGCAGTGCAATTCAAATCCCTCTATAGCGAATTTGGAATTTTTGCATTTATGCCGATGTTTATATTCTTAGTTGTACTTGAACTTGGATTCCTTTATATCTTCGCGAAAGGAGGACTGAAATGGGATTAGAAGCAAAATTACAACAGGACGGTTTTATTACTACCACTATTGATGCAATTATTGCATGGGCACGTAAAAGTTCTGTTTGGCCTATGCCGATGGGCATTTCATGCTGTGCAATTGAAATGATTGCTGCCGCAGATCCAAAATACGATTTAGCTCGATTCGGTTCCGAAGTAATGCGGTTCACTCCGCGTCAATGCGATCTTATGATTGTTGCCGGAACTGTTACATATAAAATGGCTCAGGTTGTCCGTAGAATTTATGATCAAATGCCAGAACCAAAATGGGTTATTGCAATGGGTGCTTGTACTTCATCCGGTGGAATGTACCGTTCATATTCAGTAGTCCAAGGTATTGATCAGTTCCTTCCGGTTGATGTTTATACTGCCGGTTGTCCGCCAAGACCCGAAAACCTGATTAATGCTGTTATGACAATTCAACAAAAAATTTCTAAAACAAAAGCAAGAGATTTTCAGGATAAACCATTTGCTGAAACTGTAATAACTAATAACTGATATGCCACTAAAAAAGTTAGTAACAGAAAAATTAAAAAATAATTTCAACGAAAGTATTCTGGATGTTTCAGATTTCAGAAACGATCTTTCTATTACAGTTGCTAGTAATAAAATTCTTGATATAGCAAAGTTTTTAAAAGAAGATCCAGAACTTGAATTTGTAATGTGTAAAGATGTTACAGCAATTGATTGGGCGACACGTAAAAACCGTTTTACGGTTGTTTATCATGTTTATTCATTCAAGTATAATTTTACATTACGATTGAAATGCAATATTACAGATGAACCGCCCAAAATAGATACTGTTTCTTTAGTTTGGCCTAGTGCTAATTGGTATGAACGCGAAACTTATGATATGTATGGAATAGTTTTTATCAATCATCCTGATTTAAGAAGAATGTATATGCCGGAAGGATTTCAATATCATCCTTTAAGAAAAGAATTCCCGGTTTTAGGCATACCCGGTTCATTACCATTACCAGAAAAAATTTAATTATGGAACAAAAATCTACAATATACTCCGACGAAAAACTTCTAAAGAAACTTCTGGAAGATAAAAACATTACCATTGAAGACGCTCTTGAAAATGAAATGGTAATTAACATGGGTCCGCAGCATCCGGCTACTCATGGAGTGTTAAGATTAGTTCTTAGATTGGACGGAGAAACCGTTCTTTCGGCAGTTCCAGAACTTGGCTATTTACATCGCGGCTATGAAAAGATGGCTGAGGATATGAGCTATATAGAGTTTATTCCTCATACTGATCGGCTCGATTACACCGGCACAATGTGTAACAATGTTGCTTATGTTTTAGCTGTAGAAAAATTACTTGGCATAGAAGCTCCAAAACGTGCACAATATATTCGCATGATGATTGCAGAATTGTCCCGTCTTGCCGCACATATGGTTGCAATCGGAACTTATGCAATGGATGTTGGTGCTGTAACAATGGTAATGTGGACTTTCCGCGAGAGAGAAAAAATTCAAGAAATTTTTGACCGACTTGCCGGTGCAAGATTTACAACAAGCTATACAAGAATTGGCGGCGTCGCTTCTGATGCGGACTCGATTACTATTAAAATGGTTAAAGATTTTCTGGATCAATTTCATTCTGCTCTTGATGAAATGGACAAACTATTACTCAGTAACAAGATATTTATTGATCGACTTGAGGGGATTGGAGTTTTAAGTAAAGAAGATGCTATAGCTTTAGGAATAACAGGTCCCAACCTTCGTGCTTCCGGAATTCCTTATGATGTAAGAAGAGCTAAACCTTATTTATTCTACAATGAAATAGATTTCAATATCCCGACTTATAAAGAAGGTGATTGCTTAGCAAGATACTGGCAACGAGGTGATGAAGTTAGAGAGAGCGTAAAAATTCTTTACCAGATTTTAGATAAAATGCCCCAGGGCGAAATTTTAGCTAATGAACCTAAACATACTCTTGCACACAAAGCAGAAATTTATACAAAGATGGAAGAATTGATTCATGATTTTATGATTATTAATCATGGTATTAATCCTCCGGTTGGCGATGTCTTCTTCTCTGCAGAAAATCCAAAAGGTGAATTAGGTTTTTATATTGTTAGCAACGGTTCAGGTCATCCATGGAAAATGAAAATCAGATCGCCTTCATTTTGTAATCTTCAGGCAGTAGCACAACTTTGTAAAGGCGCAATGATCTCGGATGTTGTTGCTATTATTGGAAGTTTAGACCCGGTAATGGGCGAAGCGGATAAGTAAACTGTATAGATCATGAACAAGATCTTTATCATGAGCAAGATCATGATCATGATCATGACATTTGATATGAAAAATTTAATTAAACCCAAAAAAGAATTATGACATTCAAATTTACAGAAGAAAATTTAGCAAGGATTGAAAAAGCGCGTAAAAAATATCCAACTGCACTCGCTGCAGTAATGGATACAGTTTATATCGCTCAGGAACAGAATGGTTTTATCAGCACAGAAGTAATGGAAGAGATTGCTAATGTACTTGGAATAGATAAAGTAAATGTGCTAAGTGTGGTTACTTTTTATACGATGTATCATACAAAGCCAATGGGTAAATATCATGTCCAGGTTTGTACTAATGTTTCATGTATGTTACGAGGTTCATATGAAATTTGGGATAGAGTAAGGGCTAAACTTGGAATTGAGAATATGCAAGTAACACCAGACGGAAAATTTTCTCTTGAAGAAGTTGAATGTATGGGCGCATGCGGTTATGCTCCAATGATTGCTATTAATGAAGACTATTACGAAAATTTAACTAAAGAAAAAGTTGAAGAAATTCTGGAATCGTTAAAATAATGGAAAGAATTGTTCTACCCGGAATACCAAATCTAAATCAAATAGAAGTTTATCTTTCTAATGGTGGATTTGAAGCTGCAAAGAAAACATTCAGTCAAACACCGGATGAAATTATTGATCAGGTTAAAAAATCAGGTTTAAGAGGAAGAGGCGGTGCTGCGTTTTTAACCGGATTGAAATGGAGCTTCATGCCCAAAACAACCAATTTGCCTAAGTATCTTTGCATCAATGGTGATGAAAGTGAACCAGGATCATTTAAGGACAGACAGGTTTTTGAAGATAATCCGTTCCAGCTTATTGAAGGTGCTATCATTACATGTTATGCTATCGGTGCTAAGGTTGCGTATTTATATATCCGCGGTGAATATCATAAATGGATTAAGATGATGCAGAAAGCTATTGATACCGCTTATGAACGAGGGTATCTTGGCGAAAAAATGAAATCTACTTTCGGTACGGAATTTTATTGCGACTTATATATACATAAAGGTGCAGGTGCTTATATCTGCGGCGAAGAATCGTCATTAATGAATTCAATTGAAGGACATCGTGGTTATCCTCGTGTTAAACCGCCGTTCCCTGCTCAAAAAGGTTTATGGGGTTCTCCTACCACTATTAACAATGTTGAAACTATTACAAATGTACCTCCCATAATTTCAAAAGGGTGGGAATGGTTTTCTAAAATAGGCGCACCAAAACATCCCGGAACATTATTGTACGGAATCAGCGGGCATGTTAATAAACCGGGTGTATACGAATATCCCACAGGTATGCTTTTAACTGAATTGATTTATGATGTTGCCGGTGGTATACCGGGAAATAAAAAAATTAAATGTGTTATACCAGGCGGTTCATCAATGCCTCCATTAAGAGGTGATAAACTTGAAGGTGTTCGGATGGATGCCGAATCATTAAAAGAAGTCGGTTCAGCTGTAGGTACTGCCGGCATTATGGTTATGGATGAGGATACAAATTTATTAAAGGTCTTAATACGTATTGCACATTTTTATCATCACGAAAGCTGCGGACAGTGTACTCCATGCCGTGAAGGCACCGGATGGATGGAAAAAACTCTTCACAGAATTTTAGAAGGGCATGGTACTTCAAAGGATCTCGATTTACTTATCAGCGTTGCAAATAACATAGAAGGTAATACAATCTGTGCATTAGGTGATGCGGCTGCATGGCCTGTTAAATTTATGATTGAACGATTCAGGGACGAATTTGAAACATACGTTAAAAAGGATGTAACTATTCCTGTTCCAAACAAAGTTCATTCAATGAGGCAAACCGCTGTTCCGCTTGCTGATATTCATAAATAAACTTGACTAAATCGATTATAAAAAAAGCCCCTCGAAGGGGCTTTTTTATTATTTGCTAATTACGGTTAAAAGTGTTATTCAGAAATTGTGAAAAGTTTGGAACGTAGATCCTGAATCAAGTTCAGCTTCACAGACCGCATGTTATTCAGCTACCAGACAGAATCTGCTGCATATCAGAGGTAGATATAAACATCTTGGTTAGAAAAAAGGTACAGAAAGAGATTCTCCGCCGGAGTTGTGTTAGTTTAATTGTTTGATGAGATTTGCAGTGGAGCCGACATAACGTTTATTAAGTTTTTTACTTAATAAAACATATGTGAAATCAATTATTTCCTTAGAATTCTTCGCAGAGAGAGATTCTCCCAAAGGGATGCCTTCGGCAGAACTCTCGGTAGCAGCCTTTACAGACACGCTCTTTGTTGGATTTCCCACTACGACGGTTTAGTCCCGACAAGTCGGGATTGGTTTCAGCCACAAAGATTTTAAAGCGAAAAAGGCTTCATAAACGAAGCCTTTTAGCGGAGAGAGAGAGATTCGAACTCTCGGTAGCAGTTTCCCACTACGACGGTTTAGCAAACCGTTGGTTTCAGCCACTCACCCACCTCTCCGTTCGCTGAAATTCAAAATTTTGCAGCGCCAATATAATCATAGCAGAATTAAAATAAAAATTTATAACTCAGTTTTACATTTCTGCCGGGCATAAGTGCAAAATTCTTAATAGATGAAAGATGATCCCTGTATTCCTGATTAAATAAGTTCTCAGCCCTCAGATTAACAATATGATAACTCTTTCCGCTTAATATTTTTGTCCCGACATATAAATCAACTAATCCATAACCTTTTGTAGGATCCTCAAACGGAGTAACATTATTCTGATCTGCTACTAATTTCCAGTTTACACCGAACCAGAAATCATCATCAGCATATCGGGGTTCAATACTAAACCGGAACGAAGGCATTTGCGGTAGCGGAGTAGAATCTGATAATTGATTTCCTCTAACATAATCCATAATTGCAGTCAACGAAATCTGATGAGTAAATTCATATTGTGCTTTCAGCTCGAAGCCGTAAATTTCTGCATCAGTCTGCCTATATCTGAAAACCGGATAACCATTACCATTGTTGTTAAGTGGAATAGTGCTTTCGGGATCATAAAATAAATTTGTTGGGGCTCTAAAAATATAATCATTCATTCTATTGTAATAACCGCTTAATTCAACAAGGTGATGATACTTCCTTAATCGGAAACCGAAATCGAAACCGATATTTTTTTCATTCAATAAACTTCTATTACCTATATCAAATGTTCCGGTTGCACCATGTATCGCGTATGAAGATAATTCTTCAATAGTAGGGGAGCGGAATGCATTAGCAATATTAGAGAATAAAGAAATGTCATCAGTTAAATTAAATACAATTCCGATTGATGCACTTAATGCGTTGTAGTCTTTTTCTTCTGCCGGAAAATTTTCTCCTGAAAGCACAGATGCCGGAATCTTAATAATATTTTTTTCAACACGTGCACCAAATTGTAGATTGAATCGACCAAGTTTTATTTGCTCAACAAAATATCCGGCAATACCAAAATAATCTGCATTCGGTGTGAATGCTTCTTCACCCTCAATTGTATAATTCTGATTCAATAAATAAATTCCGAAAACACCTTTTAAGTTTTCGAATAGTGGTGAATGTGTAAATGATAAATCCGTCGAAAATGTTTTTAACCCGAATTCAGTTTCAACGTCACCCGTTTTCTTTAGGATTTCTTTATGATCATAATCCTGATAACCGGCTTTTAAACTGAATGATTTAAGGAAAGAATTTATTCCGGAACCTTCTAACAAAAATCTGAATTCCTTTTTATTCATTTCAATATCAACCGGATCAGGAGAAACATGATTCTCATCATTAAAAAATTCCGGTTCTGTTTCGATTGGTATTCCATACTTTGTATTGTAAAAGGAATAGCTTAACCCTCCAATGCCGAATGAAGGTATAAAGGAAAGTCCGAACTGATATCCCGTAGCAAATTGACTGGAATTTTCTACATCAATTCCATTACCGCCCAAATAATTTGCCGTGTTTCTTCTAAAATAATTTGCGTGAAATGCGAAGTCATTTACTCCATAATGAAAATCTCCACTTCCTAAAAATTCTTTATTTACTGTTGATTGCGAAACGTTGATCACTCCATCTAACTGATCCGGTATGTAACGCGGAATAGCCTCTGTAACAATGTTTACTACTCCTCCCAAAGCATTGCTTCCGTAAAGCAGACTTGCCGGACCGCGCAGAACCTCCAATCTTTCGGCCGTAGAACCATCGTTAGAAACTCCGTGATCATCGGAACTATTTGATAAGTCGCCCATCCGTAAACCGTTCTCTAGTATTAAAATCCTGTTATTACTAAATCCTCTTATTATGGGTCGTGCAGTTGCAACTCCATTCGAGCGGATTGATATGCCCGGTTGAAAGTTGAGTGTATTTGCAATATTGGAACTACTACGAATCATTAAATCGAGGTTTGAAATAGCCAATGTACTCTGTGAAATATCTTTAGTATCCGATCCAAATGGATTTCCAGTTACAACCACATCATTAAGATTGACGGTTCCTTCTTCAAGTTCAACTTGTATATTGCTATCACCCGGAACTGTAATTTTTTTAACAATTGTTTTATGACCAATATATGAAAACCTGATAGTGTATGTTCCATTTTTAATTTCATTGAATTCAAATGTTCCATCTAAATTCGTAGCAGTGCCGATTTTCAATTCATCAATAATTATATTAACTCCTAAAAGAGGAGTACCATCTTTTTTATCTAAAACTTTTCCGGTTATTTTATTTTGTGCTACAACTGCAGACGATAGAATAAAAAATGTAAAAAATAAGAAACGAACTAATTTCATAATTCTACTCCCTCAATTAATTATTTAAAAAAGTTGAGTTAAGAATTATGCAAGAGGAGGGCTCCGCAAGAATTTACAGCAATAGGTGAATGATTTAAAAGATTTCTGAGTGGTAAATGGTAATATATAAGACAATCCATTAATAAGAGATAAATCAATTTGATTTGTTAATGTAACAGAAAAACTATTTCTGACGTAATCATTAATTCTGCATAAACCGGATTCATCTGCAAAAGGATCTATATGGCTCTGTTTTTCTTTATTATCAAAAAATTCAGTGGTAAACAATTTGAAAGAATGCCAGTTATGATTATGAGCTATCGATGTAAAAATTATGCTGATCTGAATGCAAATAGTTAGAACCGCGAGTAACTTAATATTCTTTCTAAATAGTGACATTTACAATGGTTACTTTATTTTTGTTGATTATTGATAATTCAAAATCTATTTTCCATTACAAATCTAAAGACAAATTATCTTACATAAAAGTTCAAAAGAAGGAGCTTATATGAACGAAAATAAATTAAAAGGGGAAGTTTATTATCCATCTCAGGAAGTAGTTAACCATGCAATTATTAAAGATTGGGATGACCTTAATGAAAAAGCCAGGAAAGATTATCCGGGATTCTGGTCTGCAATTGCAGATGAATTACACTGGTTCAAAAAATGGGATAAAGTAATTGATGATTCGGATAAACCTTTTTATAAATGGTTCACAGGTGCAAAAACTAATATTGTTTATAACTGTCTTGATACACATGTAAAAACTTTCCGTAGAAATAAATTAGCATTGATATGGGAGGGTGAGAACGGAGAGAGTAAAACATTTTCCTATTTCGCACTTCATAGAGAAACTTGCAAGTTTGCAAACATATTGAAAAGTCTTGGTGTCAATCGTGGTGATAGAGTAACAATCTATATGGGAAGAACACCAGAAATCGTGATGGCAATGCTTGCATGCGCACGTATCGGTGCTATTCATTCCGTTGTTTATGGCGGCTTCTCCGTTGAATCGTTAGCCGAAAGAATAGAAGACAGCAATTCTAAAGTTCTGATTGTTTCTGATGGTGCATATCAGCGTGGTAAAGTTGTCCCATTAAAACAAATTGCAGACGAAGCATTACAAAGGTGCGGTACAGTTGAACATGTTCTGGTTGTTAAGCGAACCGGTCAACAGGTTAATATGGAACAGGGAAGAGATATGTGGCTTCATGAGTTGATGAATCTTCCTATTGCAACAATGAATTGTGCATTAGAGGTAATGGATGCAGAAGATCCACTGTTCATTCTCTATACATCAGGTACAACCGGTAAACCGAAGGCAATTCTACACACTCACGGTGGTTATATGGTAGGAACGTATGCATCACTTAAGTATGTATTTGATATTCACGAAGAAGACCGTTATTGGTGCGCGGCAGATCCGGGATGGATTACCGGTCATAGTTATATTGTTTACGGACCATTATTGAACGGAACAACTTCATTTTTGTATGAAGGTGCGCCAAACTTTCCTTATCCAAACAGATGGTGGGCAATGATTGAACGATACGGAATAAATATTTTATATACGGCACCAACTGCAATAAGAGGACTGATGCGTTTCGGCGAGTCGTGGGTTAACAGGCACGATTTATCTTCATTACGATTACTTGGTTCAGTCGGCGAACCAATAAATCCTGAAGCCTGGAAGTGGTATCATCGTGTTGTTGGAAAAGAGAAATGCCCGATTATGGATACATGGTGGCAAACTGAAACAGGAATGTTTATGATTACTCCAATGCCATGTGTCCCTTTAAAACCCGGTTCAGGTACGCGTCCTTTCCCTGGTGTTGAAATGGATATTTTAGATGAAGAAGGAAATTCTGTTAAACCAAATGACGAAGGATTTTTAGTTATTAAAACTCCCTGGCCGGCAATGATAAGAACTGTTTACAAAGATCCTGAGAGATATATAAATCAATACTGGAGCAAATATCCCGGTGTCTATTTAACAGGTGACAGTGCAAGAAGAGATGAAGATGGATATTTCTGGATTATCGGAAGAGTGGACGATGTAATTAAAGTTTCCGGTTATCGGCTTGGAACTGCCGAAATAGAAAGTGCGCTTGTAAGTCATCATGCAGTAGCAGAAGCGGCAGCAATCGGTATTCCGCACGAGGTAAAAGGAAATGCAATCCATGCATATGTTATTTTAAAAACAGGTGTAGAAAAATCCACACAGTTGTTAGAAGAATTACTCCAGCACGTTAGTCACGAAGTAGGACCAATTGCTAAACCGGAACAAATTGAATTTGTTGATTCGTTACCTAAAACAAGAAGTGGAAAGATAATGAGAAGAGTACTGAAGGCAAGAGCTTTAGGACAGGATCCCGGTAACATCTCCACATTAGAAGAATAAACTAAATCCACACCATTTTTTTGGTGTGGATATTCTAATTATTAAGTTTATTTTCACATCTGAAATTAAATTTTTCTCTTTCGGGATAATAGTAATGTCTTCAACAAAACCTCTATTTCTGCTTCTATTTTTATTTATGTTTTCCGCAGTAGCAAATGCACAGGAATTTGGAACATTAAGAGGATTTGTAACGGATTCTACATCAAGCGAAGCTCTTGCCTATGGTAATGTATTTATAAAGGAATTGGGAAAAGGTGCTTCAACTGATTCCAGAGGTTATTTTATCATTCCTTCAATACCTTCCAATCGAAATTTCACTTTGATAGTTTCTTATGTCGGTTATCGGACAAAAGAAATCCAGATAAGAATTAGTCCTAACAAAGTTACTCAATATAATATTGAACTTATTCCATCCGGTGTTGAACTTCAGACAATCGAAAAAATTGGTGAGAAAGTTTTTGAGAAAAATGAAACGGATATAAGTCTTCAAAGACTTGTAATAAGAGATTTAGAAGCTTTACCAAAAGGTGTGGAAACGGATATTTTCAGATCGCTTCAGTACTTGCCCGGTGTTCAATCCACCGGTGATGTTTCAGCACGGTTTTACGTTAGAGGCGGAGCCAGTAATCAAAATCTTGTATTAATTGACGGCATCACGCTTTATAATCCTTTCCATGCATTGGGTTTATTTAGTGTTGTTGACCCCGACATGATTAACAACGCCGAGTTTTATAAAGGTGGTTTCTCGGCAGATTTGGGCGGAAGATTATCTTCGGTTCTAAGCATCAATACAAAAGATGGAAATAAAAACAGAATGGGTGCAAAGGCAACTGTAAGTTTTCTTACAGTTAAAGCTCTTGCAGAAGGTCCTCTTCCCAGTGGCTCATTTATAATGACCGGAAGAAAAAGTTATTCGAATCAGATCATAAAGAAATTTTTAAATGAACAAAATGCACCTGTTGATTTCTACGATTTTTCTTTCAAAGCAAATTATTCCAATCCCGATTTTATTCAAGGGGCCAAATTTTTAATCAATGGATTTTTTAGCGGGGATAAAATTATTAATCAGGATCCAAGAGTAGAAGATTTTGATTGGTCAAACGGTTTATTCGGATTTAAATGGTTCCAGGTAGGCGATAGCCCGCTCTTTTATGAATTAGGATTTTCATACAGCAGTTTTAACGGGAAAGTTATACCCAAATCCAGTAATGTTAGAAACAGAGATAACAAAGTTGAAGATCTTGGAATCCAGATGGACTTTACTTACATGTTTGAGAATAGAGATGAAATTGGAGTCGGATTTCATATCAAGGAATTAAAGACAGAATTATTTTTGGAAAATGCTCAGGCAATTCCTATTAATCTTGGTAAGAAAGGAACAAACATTGTTTTTTATTCCAAGTATAAATTTATGCAGTGGGACCGGTTAGGACTTGATGCCGGTATAAGATACAATTTATCTAACCTGTCTAAGAATCCAAGTGCATTTAATATGGAACCCCGTGTTAATCTTACTTTCAGGATTAATCCGATTATCTCTCTTAAAGGTGCATGGGGAATTTATAAACAGGAACTAACAACAATTACCAATGAGAATGAGGTAATAAATATTTTTGAGCCATGGCTGATTGTGCCTGATTATTTACTCCCTTCAAAATCAACTCATTACATCGGTGGTATCAAATTCAATTTTTCAGATAACTTTATGGTTGATCTTGAGACCTACTATAAAAAGACAGACGATGTTCCAATGTTGAATCAGGATAAAACTTTTTCAACTGATCCAGATTTTATCTCGACGAATAATGAATCCTATGGTGCAGAGCTCTTTTCTAAAATTACACTCGGCTCTGTAAAATTTACAACGTCATATTCCTATTCACATTCATATAGAGAATTTAATAAAAAAAGATACTATCCAAAGTACGATATAAGGCATAGTTTAAATCTTGTTCTGGAAATCGATTTTGGTTACGGCTGGTCATTTAATTCTGCTTGGGTCTATAATTCTGGATTGCCGTTTACACAAATTGTAGGATATTACGATAAATACTATTTCCAGAATTTATTTGGTAACTGGTACGACTTCGATTCGAGAAAACCGTATTCTGTATTAGGTGTGCAAAATTTAGGAAGACTACCTCAATATCACAGACTGGATTTTAATTTATCGAAAAAACTTTTTATCTACGATTATAATTTTACAGTCGATTTCAGTATAATCAATGTATATAACAGAAAAAATATTTTTTATTTCAAGAGAGACAGCGGCGAACGTGTAAACATGTTGCCGATACTGCCTACTCTTACCGTTAAATTCGAAATATGAAAAAAATAATTTTTGCAATATTGTTGGTGGGAGCAATTTCGTGTTCGGAGAGTTTCGATCCTTATGGTGAATTAAAAGACGGTTACGTTTTAAATTGCATTATACGTGGAGATACAACTTTTCAAACTGCTACTTTAACAAGAACCTATATCGTCTCTAACAATGATCCTTATTCAAGTACGATTGATCCGAACATTAGAAATGCAACTATAAGAATCTGGAACGGTGATTCATTATATGTATTAAAGGACACTATAATTAATAGACCGGAACAATCTAATTACAAATACCCTTATCGATTATATTATACAAACAAATTTATTTTTACAAGCGGCAAAAATCTTGAAATAGAAGCGCGTCTTGAAAATGGAGTTAAGCTTAAATCATATACAACTCCGCCGCCGCCCGTTCAATTTTCTCAGGTTGACAAAAATATTCCATATAAAAATAATGCTTCGGTTTACTTTGCATGGAATGCCGGTATTATAAACCAGACTTACATTACAAGACTTTCTATTTATTATTCAAAAAAAGTAAACGGTGTGGATAAATTTATGACCAAAGAGATTCCTCTCCGATATGAAAATTACAGGAATAGTCTGGTTCCAATTTATCCAACGGTAACAAACAATAATTCTTTAACCATCGGAATAGATGCAGTTACTGAAACAATGAGATTAATTTCAGAAGGGGATGATAATAAAGCCAATTACGAAATTATGGCAGCGTTTCTGGAAGTTATTGCATTAGATAAAAATTTAAGTGCCTATTTCAATTCAACAGCAAGAAGCATGGATGCTTTTTCTGTAAAGTTAGATGAAACCGATTTCACAAATATTGAGAACGGTTTTGGCGTCTTTGGTATCTATTTACGTAATACTTATCTGGTGCCATTTACTCCTGCCTATATTAAATCGTTCGGTTATAAACCCGGACTTGCATATGCAGATTATCCATTTGAATGATATGATAAAATATAAATCCATATTGATAATTATTCCTGCTCTCTACTTATTAATTACTTCCTGTGAAAAGGAAGTGTTTACAGGTGTTACGGAAGTTACTAAAATTGAATCGGAGAAATTATTTGTATCAAGCAATCCGCCCGGATTTAGAATTTATGTTGATGACAAATATATGGGAGTGGTTACGCCGGATACAATTAAATGGTTGAAAAGTGGAACTCATAAAGTAACTCTTAAAAATGATCTTTATTTACACGATACGATTTTTACAGTGAATCTTGCTGAGAAGATTGTGAATAAAGTTGAGATAAATTTATTGACAAATCAAAACTTTTATGCAAGAATCTATTGCATGTCACTGCCGACGGGTGCTACAATTTTCATGAATAATGTTAATACCGGATTTACTACATCCAGACAGTTTAACGGTTTGATCCCCGGGAATTATAACATAAAATTCAAAAAAAGCATGTGCCGTGATGATAGTGTTGCAATCTTTGTAAAAGGGGGACAGTATTTAGAAGTATTCAAGATGTTAGAGGATACAACACGAAGTGTAAATTATAGAACACATAATTCAAAAATTATTTCTAATTCTTTAACTAAAATTATTATTGATAAGAATAATAACAAATGGATCGGATTTGCTAATAAAGGTCTTGTTAAATTTGATGGAAAAAATTGGACTATCTATGATAATGGATTCTTAGGTGATGCACGTATTACGGACTTGCTGATTGATAAAAGAGATCGGCTCTGGATAGCATATTCAACCGGACTTGTTATGCTAGAAGGCAATAGCTGGTCAACTTTAACAGGAAATTTACCATCCAACGTTGTTAATGCTTTAGAACAGGATAATGACGGTAATATCTGGATTGGTACTTACAATGGATTGGTAAAATATGATGGAGTGAATTACCAGATATTCAATAAGTCAAATTCGCCATTAACAGATAATAACATTCAGGCACTTACTCTTTTGAAGAACGGTAGTATCGCTATTGGAACAGCACGCGGAGGAATTTTTATTAGAAGCAATAGTAATTGGCTTCATCATAACATCGCTGAGGATTTAGCCGAAGATAAAATTGCTAACAATGTAATTGATCTGATTGAATACAATAATGTGTTATGGGCTTATATATTAGGTGATACATACGAAGGGACACGTAGTTCGTACATAAGATATATTAACGGTGTATGGGAAAAATATTCATTACCACTTCAATTTGCAGTTGAACCGGTTTCATTCTATATCGATT
>Ga0067045_1028744_pt1 | contig 28234 bp, 29 predicted proteins | sample TerdegcTABiofilm_FD_59184 | JGI IMG/M metagenome (GOLD analysis project Ga0067045, IMG submission 59184) | Combined Assembly of (Gp0054472, Gp0054536) Wastewater bioreactor microbial communities from Singapore -Terephthalate degrading...
AGCCCGTGCCGGCGGCCCGCCAGTGGCCGTCGCTGGCGGTGGTGGCCCTGGGTGTGGTGGTCGGGTTCCCGCTGTGTACCGCGCTGGCCTTGCAGCACCTGTCGTCGGCCCAGTCGATCGTGTTCGTGGGCCTGTTGCCCCTGTGCACCGCGCTGTTCGGGGTGCTGCGCGGGGGCGAGCGGCCCCGGCCGGCGTTCTGGGCGTTTTCGCTCGCGGGCAGCGCCTGCGTCGCCGGCCATGCCGCCTGGAGCGGTGGCGCCCTGCCGTGGCAGGGCAGCCTGTGGATGCTGGCGGCCATTGCCGTGTGCGGCCTCGGGTACGCCGAAGGGGCGCGCCTGTCGCGCACGCTGGGTGGCTGGCAGGTCATCTGCTGGGCACTGGTGCTGGCCCTGCCGGTGATGCTGCCGCTGGTCTGGCTGAGCTGGCCCGCCTCGTTCGGCGCGGTGGGCTGGCCGGCGTGGGCGGGGCTGGCCTACGTGTCGCTGTTCAGCATGCTCATCGGCTTCGTGTTCTGGTACCGCGGGCTGGCCCAGGGCGGCATCGCCGCAGTGGGGCAGTTGCAACTGCTGCAGCCGTTTTTCGGTCTGGCGCTGGCGGCCCTGCTGCTGCAGGAAACGGTGAACGTCTCGATGCTGGCGGCTACGCTGGGTGCGGTGCTGTGCGTGGCCGGCGCACGGCGCTGGCAGTGATTGGCACGATCCCTGAAAAAGCCCGCCGGAACGGGCGGGCAGGGTAGGGAGCCGTCGCGTCACCCCAGGGGCAGCAACGGCACGATCAGCAGCGCGACGATGTTGATGATCTTGATCAGCGGGTTCACGGCCGGGCCGGCGGTGTCCTTGTAGGGGTCGCCCACGGTGTCACCGGTCACGGCGGCCTTGTGGGCTTCGGAGCCCTTGCCGCCGTGGTGGCCGTCTTCGATGTACTTCTTGGCGTTGTCCCAGGCGCCACCACCGGTGCACATGGAAATCGCCACGAACAGTCCGGTCACGATGGTGCCCATGAGCAGGCCGCCGAGCGCCTTGGGCCCGAGGAACACGCCCACCAGAATGGGCACCACCACCGGCAGCAGGCTGGGGATGATCATTTCCTTGATCGCGGCACCGGTCAGCATGCCCACGGCCTTGCCGTATTCGGGCTTGGCCGTCCCTTCCATGATGCCGGGGATCTCCTTGAACTGGCGGCGCACTTCCACCACCACCGCGCCGGCCGCGCGGCCCACGGCTTCCATCGCCATGGCGCCGAAGAGGTAAGGGATCAGGCCGCCGATGAACAGGCCGATGATCACCATCGGGTCGCTCAGGTCGAAACGCACGTGCTGGCCGTAGGTTTCCAGCTTGTGGGTGTAGTCGGCAAACAGCACCAGCGAGGCCAGACCGGCCGAGCCGATGGCATAGCCCTTGGTCACGGCCTTGGTGGTGTTGCCCACGGCGTCCAGCGGGTCGGTGATGTCGCGCACGCTGCTGGGCAGTTCGGCCATCTCGGCGATGCCGCCGGCGTTGTCGGTGATGGGGCCGTAGGCGTCCAGCGCGACCACGATGCCGGCCATGCTGAGCATGGAAGTGGCGGCGACCGCGATGCCGTACAGGCCGGCCAGTGCATAGGCCACGATGATGGCCACGCAGACAAACAGCACCGGCCAGGCCGTGGAACGCATGGACACGCCCAGGCCCGCGATGATGTTGGTGCCGTGGCCCGTGGTGGACGCCTGTGCGATGTGGCGCACCGGCGCGTACTGGGTGCCGGTGTAGAACTCGGTGATCCAGACCAGCGCGGCGGTCAGCACCAGGCCCACGACGGTGGCCCCGAACAGGCGCATCTGGCTGCCCGATTCGGCGATCGCGTTGTCGGGGATGACAGCCGTGGTCACGAAGTAGAACGCGATCAGCGACAGCACGCCCGCGATGGCCAGGCCCTTGTAGAGCGCGGGCATCACGTTCTTCATGCCCGGGCTGGCCTTGACGAAGAAGCAGCCGATGATGGACGCGATGATGGACACGCCGCCCAGCACCAGTGGGTACAGCGCGGCCTGCGCGGGTGCGGCGGCCACCATCAGCGCGCCGAGCACCATGGTGGCGATCAGCGTGACCGCGTAGGTCTCGAACAGGTCGGCCGCCATGCCGGCGCAGTCGCCCACGTTGTCGCCCACGTTGTCGGCGATCACGGCCGGGTTGCGCGGGTCGTCCTCGGGGATGCCGGCCTCGACCTTGCCGACCAGGTCGGCACCCACATCGGCGCCCTTGGTGAAGATGCCACCACCGAGCCGCGCGAAGATGGAAATCAGCGAGGAGCCAAAGGCGAAGCCGATCAGCGGGTTCAGCGCCTTGGCGTCCGCCGCGGCACCGCCGAGGAACCAGTAGAAACCGGTCACGCCCAGCAGGCCCAGGCCCACCACCAGCATGCCGGTGATGGCGCCACCGCGGAAGGCCACATCGAGCGCCGGGCCGATGCCCCGGGTGGCGGCTTGCGCGGTGCGCACGTTGGCGCGCACCGAGATGTTCATGCCGATGAAGCCGCAGGCGCCCGAGAGCACGGCGCCCAGCACGAAGCCGATGGCCGTGGCGGCGTCGAGGAACACCCCGATCAGCACGGCCAGCACCACGCCGACGATGCCGATGGTGGTGTACTGTTTGGCGAGGTAGGCCGCAGCGCCGGCCTGAATGGCCCCGGCGATTTCCTGCATGCGGGGATTGCCCGCGTCCTGGGAAAGGATCCAGCTTCGGGACCAGAAGCCGTATGCCACGGCGATCAGCCCGCACACCAGCGCAAAGATCAGCGCAGATTGTCCAACCATCGTTTTCTCCTGCTCGTTTCGCGTCTGACAGGGAGGGGGCAACGCGGTGAGGGAGGCCCCCGATTGCGTTGCTTCCTCGCGTCCGCAGCGCCCGCTGGACGCGGGGCAGGGCGATTGGCCAACCGCCGCAATGTAGCGGGAATCGGCGGGTGTGCGAACTGATGTGGATCAGGAAGTCAGTCTGGAATCAGTAAAATCAGGGTTAATCCCGACCGTCTGCAGCCCTTGCTGCGGCGCGTCACACCGGTCTGCGCTGTGCGCTCCGCACAGCTCGCCGCTGCCGATCACCCTTTCCCCAACCCACAGAATCATCCATGTCTCTCGATCACGTCACCCCTGGCAGCAAGGTGCCCGAAGCGTTCAACGTCATCATCGAAATCTCGATGAACGGCGACCCGATCAAGTACGAAGTCGACAAGGCCTCCGGCTGCATTTTTGTCGACCGTTTCATGAACACCGCCATGCACTACCCGACCAACTACGGGTACGTGCCCAAGACCATCGCGGGCGATGGCGATCCGGTGGACGTGCTGGTGATCACCCCCGTGCCGCTGCCCCCGGGTGTGGTCGTGCCGTGCCGCGCGCTGGGCATCCTGAAGATGGAAGACGAAGGCGGCGTCGACGGCAAGGTGCTGGCCGTGCCGACCGAAAAGATCCTGCCGCTGTACTCGCAATGGCAGAAGCTGGAAGACCTGAACCCGGTGCGCCTGAAGTCCATTGAGCACTTCTTCGAGCACTACAAGGATCTGGACCCTGGCAAGTGGGTCAAGGTGACGGGCTGGGACGGCAAGGAAGCTGCCCACCAGGAAATCCTGGACGGCATCGCGGCCTACGAAAAGGATGCCAACAAGGCCTGAGCCGCTTCGCACTCACCGGAAAAAAGCCTGCCGTGGCGTGAGTCCGGCAGGCTTTTTGGTGCCTTGTCGATTTCCGCATTCGCGGTAATGACGGGGGGCGGCGTTTACAGCTCGCGCGGCGATGCCTCCCGGGCGTTTTTCAGATCTCCGCGTCGATGTCGCCGCGGTATTCGATCTTGCCGCGCACGCGGGCGCGTGGGTGCATGTCGATGAGTTCGTCGTAGCTGGCGTCGCCGATGAGCGTGGCCGAGCCGGTGATTTCGAGCGCCTTGCGCGCGATCACGGTGCCGATCACCTTGCCTTCGATGAACACGTAGTCGGCTTCGAGCCGGGTGTTCTCCACCACGCCCGTGGCGCCCACGTGCAGCGTGCCGCCGTTTTCGAAGGTGATGTTGCCCTTGAGCTGGCCGTCCACCTTGATGCCCTGGTCGCGGGTGGTGTGGAAGTTGCCGTCGAAGACGGCACCCTCGGCGATCAGGCTGGTGATGGCGGACAGCCGCTCGGCCGGAACGAGGCGGGTGGAGGCAGGGTTTTGGCTCATGGAATCAGGGCTCCTTGCTGTGCAACCAGTTTTCGGGTTTGAGTGTAGGGGTGATCGGGGGCGAGTCGCCAGTGACGCTGGCCGGTGTCGCCACCGCGGGTGTCTGGCCGCCGTCCAGCCGCAGCGGCAGGGCGGTCCGGTCCTGCGCCGGCAGTTCGGTCTCGCCGTCCGCAGGCCTGTCGGTCACGAAGATCCGGGGCGGCCGGTGGGGCGTGTTTGCTCGCAACGGAACGGTGGTGGCCAAGGCCGCCTGGCCAGTGGGCAGCGACGGGCGACCGGCCCACAGCCAGACCAGCCAGCCGATCAGCAGCAGCGCGGCCACCAGGGGGGCGACGTAGCGGGGCAGTGCCCAGAGCATCCAGCGCCACCAGAGGCGTCGGCGGCCCACCCAGCGGTCGCGCCGCCAACTGGCGGCCAATGCCGAGCGCCGCAGCACCTCGGCGTCGGGCACGAGGGCCGCAACGGCGGGGATGGGGGTTGCGCGGGAGAGCCACTTCCACCGCATGAGTCAGACGGGTCAGTTCCTCGCGACCGGCACACGCTCCAGCGTGGCATTCAGGTCGGCGCCGTTGACCTGAATCCGGCCGTAGCGCACCAGACCGTGCACGCTGGCGGTGTCGTGCAGGGCCACTTCACCGGGTCCGGAGTCGAGCACACCCTCGGTGCGCCCCATCACGGAGATTTTGTGGGCCGTGATGTCGCCTTTGACCCGGCCCGTTTCGGTCACGATCACGGCGACGCTCGTGCCGGGTGCTTGCGTCAGGTTGCCGTCCACTTCGCCGGCAATGCTGCAGGGGCCCGTGAGCAGGGCATTGCCCACGAAGTGCAGGCCTTCGGCCAGCATGGACCGGCCACTGGGCGCGGTTTCCTGGGACTCGGCCGGGGCGGCGTGGACCGTGGGCGCCAGCACAGGCAACTGGTCCGGCTGGGCGGGCGGCATGGCACGCCCGACGTCGACCTGCAAGGCATCGGGGGCGGCGCTGCCGTCTTCGGCGGGCACCGGGGCGCCGGGGATGTCGTCGGAGTAGTTCATGGAGACCGGTGCTTCCTCTTCATCAAGATGTCGGGACGGGTGGAGATAGCGTCGCGCTTTCATGGAGCCTCTCGTCGGGAACCGGCCGGTGGCGTCCGGCCATGGACTTCCTGCAGCACAGGCAGGTTGTCCCCGAGTTTGAGGGTCTTGAACGGGCCCTGCAAGTCGGCGCCTTCGTAAAGCTGCAGGCGCCGGGCCATGAGGGTGCCGGTGGAAATGCCGGTCTTGGAGACGAAGGCCTGGCCCAGGCACTCCAGGCTGGTGTCGTGGGGCGAGGCACCCGGTTCACCCAGGCGACCGAAGAGGTAGACGTCGCCATTGACGCGCACCCGACCGCGCACCACGCCGCCGTTCCAGATGATGAGCCGGCCGTTGACATGCACATGGCCGGCGACCTCGCCCTGCACCAGCAGGCCGCCGTCGAACTGCAGTTCACCCTCGAGCCGGCTGCCGGCGGCCACACGGTTGACCACATTCATGGCCACGGGGTCGATGGTCAGGATGTCCTGCGGGTGTTTCAGTTCCACAGCAAGGCTCCCCAGGCTGCGGCAGCGCCGATCAGTGCGAGCAGGCCGGCGGCACCGATCCACAGCGCATGGCGTTCGAGCCGGAGGCGCAGGGTGCCGGGGCGCCGGCGAGGTTGCCCGGGCGCATCACCCTCGTGGCTGAGCACGCCCCAATCCTGCCAGAGCCGGGAGAGCGTGCTCTGGCCGGTGGTCAGGTCCAGTTGCAGCCCCTGGGCTGCGGCCTCTCTGGGCCCCAGCCGCCTTCCCATCAGCACCGTCTGGGCCGGGCCCACGACGGTCTGGGTGAAAAAGGCGTCGGTGTCGTCCATGCGCGGGAGTGTACCTAAAGTGTTACTAATCATTGCAGCGTTGGGAGGCGGGGTGCGAGGATTTTCACGGTCCTGTCGCGGGGCGCAGGGGTTGCCGGGTCTGCAGATGGTCGAGGTATTCGGCCACGCCGGCCCGCTCGCGTTCCAGGAAACGGTCGACCGCGTCGGCAAAGGCCGGGTGCGCGAGCCAGTGGGCACTGGTGGTGGACACAGGCAACAGCGCGCGGGCCATCTTGTGTTCGCCCTGGGCGCCACCTTCGAAGCGCAGGTAGCCGTGTTCAATGCACCAGGCCAGTGGCTGGTAGTAGCAGGCCTCGAAGTGCAGGCAGTCGACCCGCTCCAGCGCTCCCCAATAGCGGCCGTAGGCCACGCGCTGCGCGGGGTCGATGCCAATCAGGCTGGTGGCGATGGGCAGGCCTTCGCGCTCGGCGGTGAACAGCAGCCAGTTGTCGGGCATGGTGCGCGCCATGCGCGCAAAAAAGTCGCGGCTGAGGTAGGGCGGGTTGCCGTGCTCGAGGTAGGTGCGCTCGTAGCAGCGGTAGAAGAAGTCCCAGTCCGCTTCGCTGATCGCCGGGCCCTGCGCATGGCGGAAGCGCACCCCGGCGTCGGCCACCTTGCGGCGTTCCTGACGGATCTTCTTGCGCTTGTCCTGCTGCAGGTGGGCCAGGAAGTGTTCGAAATGGGCGTAGCGGGGCCCCTGGTTCGCCACCGGGGCGGCAAGACGGTTTTCCGGAGGCGCTCCCATCGGCTGGATTCCCGCGTTCGCGGGAATGACGGACGACGGGGCCTGACGATCCGGCGCCGGGACGCCCCCAGCAGGATCGGCCCCCTCGGGGGGCAGCGACCCGCACTCGCGGTGGAGCGTGGGGGCCCTGTTCTTCCAGTGGAATTGCACGTTGTGCCTCAGCATCAGTCCGGCGGTCTCGCAGGCAGTGGCGTCCGTTGGCGACAGGAACAGCAAGTGCAGCGACGAGAGCTTTTCCTGTTCGGCGTACGCGACGAGTGCCTGCACCAGCGCGGCGCGGGCGGTCTCGTCGCGTGCCAGCAGCCGGGCGCCGGGCACCGGCGTGAACGGCACCGCGACCAGCGCTTTGGGGTAGTAGCGCAGACCATGCTGTTCATAGGCGTTGGCCCAGGCCCAGTCGAACACGTATTCGCCATAGGAGTGGCTCTTGAGGTAGAGCGGGCAGGCCGCGTGCAGCACATTGCCTTGCCACAGCGTCACGAAGGCGGGCGTCCAGCCCCGGGCAGGGACGGCGCTGCCGCTGTCGTGCAGGGCTGCGAGGTAGGCGTGCCGCAGGAACGGGCTCGGGTCGGGCTGCTGCGCGAGCAGGGCGTCCCAGGCGGTGGCGTCCAGCGCGCCGGGGTGGTCGAACACGCGCAGGTCGTAGGGAGGGGTGTAGGCGTTGTCGGGTGGCATGGCCACGCATCCTGACTAGAAAGGAAACAGCACGGGCAGCACCAGCACGCAGACCCCCAGCACCAGCAGGGTGAATGGCACGCCGATGCGCACGAAGTCCATGAAGCGGTAGTGCCCCGGGCCGATGACCAGGGTGTTCACCGGCGAGGACACCGGGGTCATGAACGCGGCCGATGCCGCCAGCGCCACGGTCATGGCGAACGCGTGCGGCGCGACGCCGAGCTGTTGGGCCAGGCCCAGGGCCACCGGCGCCATGAGCACGGCGGTGGCGGTGTTGGAGATGAACAGCCCCACCAGCGCCGTGAGCACGAACAGCAGCGCCATCACGGTGCGGGGGGCGCCGTGGCCGGTCAGCCCCAGCAGGGCCGAGACCACGGCGTCGATGCCGCCGGTCTTTTGCAGCGCGATGGCGAACGGCAGCATGCCGACGATGAGGATCAGGCTCTGCCAGTGCAGGCTGCGGTAGGCGCTGTCGGCCGTCAGGCAGCCGAAGGCGCCCATGAGCAGGCAGCCGACCAGCGCGGCCATCACGTTGGGCACGAGGCCCGAGATCATCAGCCCGACCGTGACGGTCAGGGCCAGCAGCGCCAGCGGCGCGCGGTTGGCCGCGGGGGCGGCTTCGTCGAGTTCGGCCGGCAGGGTCAGCACCAGGAAGTCGTGCGCCTGGGTGTGCAGCAGGCGAATGCCTTTCCAGGTGCCGGCCACGAGCAGGGTGTCGCCCAGGCGCAGCTTTTCCTGCAGCAGGCGGTCGGCGAGCGATTCGCCGTTGCGCCGCAGGCCGATCACGTTCAGGCCGCGCTGCGAGCGCATGCGCAGTTGCAGGATGGTTTTGCCGATCAGCGCCGAGCCCGGCGGCACCGTGACCTCGGCCAGGCCGATCTCGCGCGACAGGTCGGTGAGGTAGTCGCTCTTGATCGAACGGTCCTGCAGACGGGTGTCTTCCAGGAAGCGGGGCAGGTCGGCGTGTTCGTGGGTGAAGTCCACCAGCAGGGTGTCTCCGGCCAGGATGTCGCGGTTGGCCGAGGTGGTGAGCATCACCGGCCCGAGCGGGCGTTCGCGTTCGATGGCGATCACATTGGCGCCATAGCGGGCACGCAACTGCAACTCACCCAGGGTGTGGCCGATCACGGGCGAGTCGGCGGTCACCCGCAGCCGGCGCGCACGGTCGCGCAGTTCGTAGTCGTGGATCAGTTCGCGCACGCGCCGGCGGCGGCGCTGGTGGGCCGGTTCGGCGGGCGTGCGCCGGGCCAGCCAGCGCCGCGCCAGCAGCATGTACCCCAGTCCCAGCACCAGCACCACAAGGCCGGCCGGGGTGAAGTCGAAAAAGCCGAACTCCGCGTGGCCGGCGCGCGCGAGTTCGCTGTTGACCACCAGATTGGGCGGCGTGCCCACCAGGGTCAGCATGCCGCTGATGAGCGCGGCAAAGGCCAGCGGCATCATCAGCCGGCCGGGCGCAGCGCCGATGCGACCGGCCACGCTGATCACCACCGGGATGAACAGGGCCACCACGCCGGTGGAGCTCATCACCGAGCCCAGCAGCGCCACCGAGAGCATCAGCAGCACCAGCAGGCGGGTTTCGCTCGGGCCCGCGCGCCGGATCAGCCAGTCCCCGACCCGGAAAGCCACGCCCGTGCGCACCAGGCCTTCGCCGATGACGAAAAAGGCCGCGATCAGGATCACGTTGGGATCGCTGAAGCCGGCCAGTGCTTCGCCCACCTCGAGCGTGCCGCCGAGCACCAGCGCGACCAGGGCGCTGAGGGCGACCATGTCCATGCGGGGCCGGTTGGCGATGAAGCAGGCCACGCAGGTGGCCAGCAGGGCAAAGACCCAGAGGGTTTCGGCGTTCATGCAGGATGGGGCGGGCAGCAGGCTGCCGGGGAAGTCAACGGACGGGCCAGGGTCGATTGTGCGGGCAGTGCCGGCCGGGGAGGGCTCGCCGATAATCGGCCATCGTTTTTCGCCTCCTCCGTTCTTTTCCCCAGGTCCCCAGAGATGTCGCTCGCCGTCCGTATTGCCCAGCTCAACTTCGTGGTGGGCGACCTGCCGGGCAACGCCCGCCGCATCATCGATGCCGCCCGCCAGGCCCACGCCGACGGCGTGCGCCTGCTGCTCACGCCCGAACTGGCGCTGTGCGGCTATGCGGCCGAAGACCTGTTTCTGCGCCCGGCGTTCATCGACGCCTGCGATGCCGCGCTGCAGGCGGTGGCCGAGGGCGCCGCCGACCTGGCGGGGCTGCATATCGTGGTGGGGCACCCGAGCCGCGTGGCCCCGGGCAAGCGCGAACGCAGCGTCTCGGTCGCCGGCCTGCACAACGCCGCCACGGTGCTGTGCGCCGGGCAGGTGGTGGCGCGGTACGCCAAACGCGAGCTGCCGAACTACCAGGTGTTCGACGAGCGCCGCTACTTCCTGCCGGGCAACGAGCCCTGCGTGTTCGCCGTGCCGGGCGACGACGGCCAGCCGGTGCGCGTGGGCCTGCTGATCTGCGAGGACGCCTGGTTCGACACGCCCGCTGCCGATGCGAAAGCGGCTGGCGCCGACATCCTGGCCGTGATCAACGCCTCGCCCTTCCACGCCGGCAAGGGCGGCGAACGCGAAGCCACCATGCGCCAGCGCGCCCAGGTCACCGGCCTGCCGCTGATCTATGCGCACCTGGTGGGTGGGCAGGACGAGATCGTGTTCGAAGGCCGCAGTTTCGTGCTGGCGGCCGATGGTGCGCTGGCCGGCCGCGCCATCAGCTTTGAAGAGGCTTTGTTTGACGCTGCCTTCACACGGCAGGGGTCAGGCTGGGCCATCGAGGCCGGCACCGACCGTGCCCACAGCCCGGAAGCCGATCTCTGGCACGCGCTCGTGCTGGGCGTGCGCGACTACATCGGCAAGAACGGGTTCCCGGGGGCGATCCTGGGGCTGTCGGGCGGTATCGATTCGGCCCTGGTGCTGGCCATCGCGGTCGACGCGCTGGGCAAGGACAAGGTGCGCGCGGTGATGATGCCCTCGCCGTACACGGCCGACATCTCCTGGATCGATGCGCGCGACATGGCGGCCCGCCTGGGCGTGCGGTATGACGAGGTCTCCATCGCGCCCGAGTTCGAAGCCTTCAAGGCCTCGCTCGGGCCACTGTTCGAAGGCCGCGCGGAAGACACGACCGAAGAGAACATCCAGGCGCGCATTCGCGGCACCTTGCTGATGGCGCTGTCCAACAAGTTCGGCGCCATCGTGCTGACCACGGGCAACAAGAGCGAGATGGCCACCGGCTACTGCACGCTCTACGGCGACATGGCCGGCGGTTTTGCCGTCATCAAGGACGTGGTCAAGACCCAGGTGTTCAAGCTGGCGCGCTGGCGCAATGCGCACGACCCCTTCGGCACCGGTGCCGATCCGATCCCCGATCGCATCATCACCCGGCCACCCAGCGCCGAGCTGCGCCCGGACCAGACCGACCAGGACAGTCTGCCCGAATACGCCGTGCTCGACGCCATCATCGAGCGCTACATGGAAAACGACGCCAGCCCGGCCAGCATCGTGGCCGAGGGATACGCGCAAGCCGATGTCGACAAGGTGGTGCGGCTGATCCGCATCAACGAATACAAGCGCCGCCAGGCGCCCGTGGGCATCCGCGTCACGCACCGCAGCTTCGGCAAGGACTGGCGCTACCCCATCACCAGCAAGTACCGCAGCTGAACGGCCCCATGGCCCTTCAACCGGTGTAGACGCGTGGACATCGACTTCAGCCAGCTCACCGCCTACCAGCGCTACAAGCTGATGGCCAGCCTGATCGTGCCGCGGCCGATCGCGCTGGTGACCATGCTCAGCCCAGGCGGCGTGGTCAACGCTGCCCCGTTCAGCATGTTCAATATGCTGGGAGAAGATCCGCCCCTTCTGATGCTCAGCATCAACCGCCTGGCCGGTGACGCGCTCAAGGACACGGTCGCCAACATCCGGGCCGAACGCGAGTTCGTGGTGCACATCGCGGACGAACCCATTGCCGAAGCCATGCACCGGTGCGGTGCCACGCTGCCGCGTTCGCAGAGCGAGCTGGACCTGGTCGGCCTGCACGCCTGCCGCAGCGCGCAGGTGCGTCCACCGCGCATCACCGAGGCCCCGGTGGCTTTCGAGTGTGTGCTGCACGAAACCCTCGAAAATCAGAGCCGGCACATCTTCATCGGCCGGGTGGTGCACCTGCATGCCCGCGAAGGCCTCGTCGACACCGAGACCTGGCGCGTGCGCCTGCAGGACTACTTCCCCGTGGGCCGGTTTGGTGCCAGCTTCTATACCCGCACGCGCGACCGCTTCGCCATGGAGACGCCGGCGGAGGCGACCTCCCACCACACGCCCATCGACGAAATCTGAGCTTGCCTGCGCGGACCCCGTCAGCGCGGGGCCGGAACGGTCACGTGCTTGTGAACGGGGCCGGAGAGCACCAGCGAGGTGGTGACGGCGCCGTGGACGGCCAGCGCATCGACCACACGCTCCAGGTCGCCCGGGGCCGCGATCGCGCAGCGCACAATGAAACAGTCTTCGCCCGTCACGCGGTCGGCCTGCAGCACCTCGGGCATGCGCTCGAAGAGCGCGATATAGGGGCGGATGCCGCGGTGATCGGTCTGGATGCGGATGATGGCGATCAGCCCGATGCCGATGGCGCGCAGGTTGACGCGGGCGCTGTAGCCTTCGATGACGCCGGCATCCTCCAGCTTGCGCACGCGCTCGCTCATGGCGGGCTGCGAGAGGCCGACCTGTTTGCCGATGGCAGCCAGGCTCTGGCGGGCGTCCTGCTGAAGGGCGCGCAGGATCAGAAGGTCTTTGCGGTCAAGTTCCATGGGCTGGAGAGGGGCATTCGGTGCCGATGGATCATCGCCCGAGCGGGCCATTTTTCGATGAGTCGCCATGGGCGTAGGGGCGGGGAAGGCCTATCGTAGGCCATGCGGTCCCGCACGGTGCGGCCGCCGCTCATCTTCCTCAGGAAACCCCACCATGTCCCTGCAGCTTGTCGGCATGCTCGATTCCCCTTACGTCCGCCGCGTGGCGGTGGCCCTGCAATTGCTGGAACTGCCCTACCAGCACCGGCCCTTGTCGGTCTTTCGCGACGCCGAGGCCATGTCGCGCATCAACCCCGTCATCAAAGTGCCGGCCCTGGTGTGCGAGGACGGTCAGGTGTTGCTGGATTCGACGCTGATCATCGCGTACCTGGAGGAGCGCGCCGGGCGCGAACTGTTGCCCACCGAGGCCGCCGCCCGCTTGCGCGAACGCCGCCTCGTGGGGCTGGCGCTGGTGGCTTGCGAGAAAGCGGTGCAATGGGTGTATGAACGCGACCTGCGGCCACCCGAACGCTTGCACGTTCCGTGGCTCGAACGCGTGCAGGGGCAACTGGCGGCGGCCTGGCGCAGCCTGGAACAGGCGCTGGCCGAAGCACCGTTGCCGCATGGGGCAGCGGCGGACGTGGGGCAGGCTGCTCTGAGCCTGGCGGTGGCCTGGCGCTTCACCCGGCAACTGCTGCCAGGTGCGCTGGATCCGGCGATGTACCCCCGCACGCAGGCCTTGGCCGACGCGCTGGAGGCCATGCCCGCTTTTCGGGCCGTTCCCCACGACTGAACGCGCGCCATGCGGGGCGAGCGTGATACAGTTTTAAGGAAGTTTTTTTGTTCTCACCTTTCCCCGGAGACACCCGCATGAAGCAGATCACCGCCGTCATCAAACCGTTCAAGCTCGAAGAGGTCCGCGAAGCGCTGGCCGAGCAGGGTGTGACCGGCCTGACGGTGGTGGAAGTCAAGGGTTTCGGGCGCCAAAAAGGCCATACCGAGCTCTACCGCGGCGCCGAATACGTGGTCGACTTCCTGCCCAAGGTGAAGGTCGAAGTGGTCGTCAACGAAGCCGATGTCGACCGCTGCGTCGACGCCATCGTGCGTGCCGCACGCACCGGCAAGATCGGTGACGGCAAGATTTTTGTCACCCAGGTCGAGCGTGTGGTGCGCATCCGCACCGGTGAAGAGGACGAAGCCGCGGTCTGAGCGGCCTCAGATCTGTTCCAGCCGGTCGGCGGGCGTCACGCCCCCGGCCTGCACCAGTTCCGGCAGCAGACGCTGCCAGTCCGCGTCGATGCGCACCAGCTCCATCTGCCACGGACCCATGAACTGCTGGTCGACGCCGGTCTGCATGAAGTTCACCAGGCCGTCGTAGTAGCCGCCCTGGTTGAGCAGGCCGATGGGCTTGTCGTGGTAGCCCAGTTGGCGCCAGGTCCAGACCTCAAAAAATTCCTCGAACGTGCCGATGCCCCCAGGCAGCGCCAGGAAGGCATTGGCGTGTTCGGCCATCAGGCGCTTGCGCTCGTGCATTGTCTCGACCACATGCAGTTCGGTGCAGTCGTGGTTGGCCATTTCCTTGTCGACCAGGGCCTGCGGGATGATGCCCACCACCCGGCCGCCGGCTTCCAGTGTGGCGCGGGCCACCTCGCCCATGAGGCCGTTGCGTCCACCGCCGTAGACCAGTTGTCCGCCGTGTTCGCCGATCCAGCGACCCACGGCACGGGCGGTTTCGGCATAGGCGGGCTGTGCGCCGGGGCGCGAGCCGCAGTAGACGCAGAGGGAAAAAGCGGGTGCGGTGGCTGTCATGGCGTGCAGGGAGTGTCAGATCAGAGAAAACAGTGCCAGAGGGCGGCCGCCCAGATGCCGCCGCAGACCAGGAGGCTCAGCAGCACCGCCGCGCTGCCCATGTCTTTGGCGCGTTTGGACAGGTCGTGCCATTCGGGGCCGATGCGGTCAATGGCGCTTTCCACGCCGGTGTTCAGCAGTTCCACCACCATCACCATCACCACGGAGCCGGCCAGCAGCGCGACCTCCACCCAGGTGGTGCCAAGCCAGAAGGCCGCAGGCACCAGGGCCAGGGCGGCGAGCGCCTCCTGGCGGAAAGCGGTTTCCTGCCAGCCAGCTTGCAGGCCGGCCAGGGAGTAACCGAAGGCGTGGCGCAGGCGGCTGAAGCCGCGGCGCTGTTTCTGGGGGTTGACGGGAGTGTCGTTCACGGGTGGTTCAGGCCTGGAGCCATGGTCATCAGGGCGTCCACCAGCGTCGCCGGGCGCCCGCGGGTTCAGGGGGCTTGTGATGGATCAGGCGGGTGCCGGCGAGTGCATCGTGGACAAACTGCCTTTCCCTGTGGAAGCGCGAGAGCAGGGCCCAGATGGTGATCCAGCCCAGCATGACGACCGTCAGCTCACCGCCGGACAGCGACCACAGTCCTCCGACCGCCAGCGGCGGCAGAAACCACAGCCATGCCAGTGCGTAGCGCACCAGGGCACGCGCCTGGGAGACGGGGCGCCCCCGGTGGTCGACGAGCCGGATGTGCCAGGTTTTCATCGCCAGCGTCTGCCCACGGGACCAGAACCAGACGAAATAGATCCCGAACACGACGAAGAGGAAGGCCTGCTGCAAATGCCGATTGTCAAGCGCGTGGCGGGTCTGGGTCAGCGCGGAGAACAGGTAACCCGCGATGAACACAACGCCAAACATCAGCGTGCCTTCGTACATCCAGCATGCCATGCGCCGCATGAGGGGCGGGGCGGTGAGGTCCGGCTGGGTGGAGGAGACGGGCTCTGTCATGGTTCGGGGTGGCGAAACCCGGCATTGTCGCACCGTGCCGTGGCGTTCCGGCGACGGCCTGGTGATCGGTGATGCTTCATGGGCTGGCACTGATGCGATAATCCGCATTGCACATAAAAAAGAGCAAACGGGTCAAGGTCCGGCGGGGTATGTGTCCGCTCATGTCCTTTGGCCTCAAGTCCCGACACCGCTTCACAAGAGTGGGTGAAGGGGCACCCAAGGTTTTTCGTCAGAGAAATTCTCGAAAGGTTGATCATGGAAATCTCCAAGGCCGAGCTGGCTTCTGCAGCCGCAGCCGGTGCGCCCGCCCAGGAACTGCGCGGAGCCGAAATCCTCGTCAAGACCCTGCAAGCCGAAAACGTCCAGTACATCTGGGGTTATCCGGGCGGTGCGGTGCTTCACATTTACGACGCCCTGTACAAGCAGGACACCATGCAGCATGTGCTGGTGCGCCATGAACAGGCGGCCGTGCACGCCGCCGACGGTTATGCCCGCGCCACGGGCGATGTCGGTGTGGCCCTGGTGACTTCGGGCCCGGGCCTGACGAATGCCGTGACCGGCATCGCTACCGCCTACATGGACTCCATTCCGATGGTGATCATCGCCGGCCAGGTGCCCACGGCGGCCATTGGCCTGGACGCTTTCCAGGAGTGCGACACCGTCGGCATCACGCGGCCTATCGTCAAGCACAACTTCCTGGTCAAGGATGTGCGTCAGATGGCCGAGGTGATGAAGAAGGCCTTCCACATTGCCCGCAGCGGCCGCCCCGGCCCGGTGGTGGTGGACATTCCGAAGGACGTGTCCTTCAACAAGACCGCTTACACGGGCTATCCCGAGTCGGTGGAGATGCGCTCCTACAACCCGGTGCGCAAAGGCCATGGCGGCCAGATCCGCAAGGCGCTGCAACTGTTGCTGTCGGCCAAGCGTCCCTACATTTACACCGGTGGCGGCGTTTTGCTGGGCAACGCGGTCAACGAGTTGCGCACGCTGGTGGACATGCTGGGCTATCCGGTCACCAACACGCTGATGGGCCTGGGCGCCTATCCGGCCACCGACCGCAAGTTCCTGGGCATGTTGGGCATGCACGGCACGCTGGAAGCCAACAACGCGATGCAGAACTGCGATGTGTTGCTGGCCGTGGGTGCCCGATTCGACGACCGCGTGATCGGCAACCCCAAGCACTTCGCTTCGGTGGACCGCAAGATCATCCACATCGACATCGACCCGTCGAGCATCTCCAAGCGCGTGAAGGTGGACGTGCCCATCGTGGGTGACGTCAAGGACGTGCTGACGGAACTGATCAGCATGGTGCGCGAGAGCAGCCACAAGCCCGACGAGAAGGCCTTGTCGGCCTGGTGGGAGTCCATTGAAGGCTGGCGCTCGCGCGACTGCCTCAAGTACGACCGGGGCAACACCGAAGTCATCAAGCCGCAGTTCGTCATCGAGACGCTGTGGAACATGACCCAGGACGCTGATGCCTACATCACGTCCGACGTCGGCCAGCACCAGATGTGGGCCGCGCAGTACTACCGCTTCAACCAGCCGCGTCGCTGGATCAATTCCGGTGGTCTGGGCACCATGGGGGTCGGTATTCCCTACGCCATGGGCATCAAGCTGGCCAAGCCCGAGAGCGAGGTCTACTGCGTCACGGGTGAAGGCTCGGTGCAGATGTGCATCCAGGAGCTGTCGACCTGCCTGCAGTACAACACGCCGATCAAGATCCTGTCGCTGAACAACCGCTACCTGGGCATGGTGCGCCAGTGGCAGGAGATCGAGTACTCCGGCCGCTACAGCCACAGCTACATGGATGCGCTGCCCAATTTCGTGAAGCTGGCCGAGGCCTATGGCCACGTCGGCATGCTGATCGAGCGGCCCCAGGACGTGGAGGGTGCGCTGCGCGAGGCCCGCAAACTCAAGGACCGCACCGTGTTCATGGACTTCCGCACCGACCCCACCGAGAACGTGTTCCCGATGGTCCAGGCCGGCAAAGGTATCACCGAGATGCTGCTGGGCGCCGAAGACCTGTAATGTCCCCGCCGCCGGTACCGTGATCGGTGCCGGCGGTTCCCTTCAGACGAATCTATTTGTCGCCAAGCCCGCGGCTTACCGGCCACGGGGGAGGGCGCAGAAAAGAGGAATCGCACATGAAACACATCATCGCTGTCCTGCTCGAAAACGAGGCAGGCGCTCTCTCCCGCGTGGTGGGCCTGTTCTCGGCCCGTGGCTACAACATCGAGTCGCTGACCGTGGCACCGACGGAGGATCCGTCGCTTTCGCGCATGACCATCCAGACCACGGGGTCGGACGACGTCATTGAGCAGATCACCAAGCACCTGAACCGCCTGATCGAAGTCGTCAAGGTGGTTGACCTGACCGAAGGGGCCTACACCGAGCGCGAGCTCATGCTGGTGAAGGTACGCGCCGTCGGCAAGGAGCGCGAGGAGATGAAGCGCATGGCCGACATCTTCCGCGGTCGCATCATCGACGTGACCGAGAAGAGCTACACCATCGAACTGACGGGCGATCAGGGAAAGAACGACGCGTTCCTGGAAGCGATCGACCGCAGCGCGATTCTCGAAACCGTGCGCACCGGCGCCTGCGGCATTGGCCGGGGCGAGCGCGTGTTGCGCGTCTGACCCAGTTCTCCGGGCGCAGCTGCATCGCTTTCGCTGGCGAGGCGGTGCCTGCAACGGGGCTCGGTCGGCCGGTGGCGCTGGGAAGCCTGGCGCCACTCTCGTTACCATTGCTGGTTTTTTTCAAGATTTCAACCGGAGCAACCTCATGAAAGTTTTCTACGACAAAGACTGTGACCTCAGCCTGATCAAGGGCAAGACGGTCGCCATCATCGGCTACGGCTCACAAGGCCACGCCCACGCCCAGAACCTGAACGACAGCGGCGTGAAGGTCGTGGTCGGCCTGCGCAAGGGCGGCGCCTCCTGGGACAAGGTCGGCAAGGCCGGCCTGAACGTGCTCGAAGTGAACGACGCGGTGAAGGCTGCTGACGTCGTCATGATCCTGCTGCCCGATGAGCAGATCGCCGAGGTGTACAAAAACAACGTCGAGCCGAACATCAAACAGGGCGCCTCGCTGGCCTTTGCCCACGGCTTCAACGTGCACTACAACCAGGTCGTGCCCCGCGCCGACCTGGACGTGTGGATGGTCGCCCCCAAGGCCCCCGGCCACACCGTGCGCTCCACCTACGCTCAGGGCGGCGGCGTGCCCCACCTGGTGGCGGTTCACCAGGACAAGTCCGGCAAGGCCCGTGACCTGGCGCTGAGCTACGCCATGGCCAACGGCGGTGGCAAGGCCGGCATCATCGAGACCAACTTCAAGGAAGAGACCGAGACCGACCTGTTCGGCGAGCAGGCCGTGCTGTGTGGCGGTGCCGTCGAATTGATCAAGATGGGCTACGAAACCCTGACCGAAGCTGGCTACGCGCCCGAAATGGCCTACTTCGAGTGCCTGCACGAGCTCAAGCTCATCGTGGACCTGATCTACGAAGGTGGCATTGCCAACATGAACTACTCGATCTCCAACAACGCGGAGTTCGGTGAGTACGTGACCGGCCCCGAAGTGATCAACGACCAGTCTCGCGTGGCCATGCGCAACGCCCTCAAGCGCATCCAGAACGGTGACTATGCCAAGATGTTCATCCAGGAAGGTCGCCTGAACTACCCGAGCATGACCGCTCGCCGCCGCAACACCGCTGATCACAGCATTGAAGTGGTGGGTGCCCAGCTGCGTGCGATGATGCCCTGGATCGCCAAGAACAAGCTGGTCGACCAGACCCGCAACTGATCCCGGCGATACCCTGAGCCAAGGCCACTTCGGTGGCCTTGGTCATTTTCGGGCCTGTCCGGTGGCTTACACTGGCGAGCTGCGCGTGCGGGCCCATGCCTGTCACGCAGGCGGCGAGAACTTCATGCACGACGGAACCGATCCTCAACACGACTCTGTGGCCGACGCTCCCCGTCGACCCAAAAAGGGCATCTACATGCTGCCCAACATGATCACGCTGGCAGCGCTGTTCGGCGGCTTCTATGCGGTGGTCATGGCCATGAACGGGCGCTACGATCTCGCGACCACCGGCATCTTTGTGGCCATGGTGCTCGACAGCCTGGACGGCCGTGTGGCGCGCATGACGCACACGCAGAGCGCCTTTGGCGAACAGATGGATTCGCTGGCCGACATGGTGTCTTTCGGCGCCGCGCCCGCCCTCATCGCCTACGAGTGGACCCTGCGCGATCTGGGGCGCTGGGGCTGGATCGCAGCCTTTGTCTACTGCGCCTGCGCGGCTTTGCGGCTGGCACGCTTCAACGTCAACACCGGTGTCGTGGACAAGCGCTGGTTTCAGGGACTGCCATCGCCAGCTGCTGCAGCGCTGGTGGCTGGTTTCATCTGGCTGATGACCGACACCGAGGTGCCGGCCAACGAAGTTACCTGGATCATGTTCTGCCTGACGCTGTTGGCGGGCCTGACCATGGTGACCAACGTGCCGTTCTACAGTTTCAAGGACCTGAGCATCAAGAAAAGCGTGCCGTTTGCTGCCATCGTGCTGGTGGCCCTGGGCATTGCGGTGATCAACATCCATCCTCCCACCGTGCTGTTTGGCCTGTTCATCTTTTATGGCCTTTCCGGTTACGCCGTCTATGGCTGGCGCAAGGCCAAGGGCCGCCCCACCAGCGTCATCAGCACCTCGACCGACGAACCGGACGAGCGTGGGCTGCACGACTGAGTGCACCATCGCGCGCAATCTGTGCTACATTGATCGCTATGCAAAATCTGTCGCTAGCTCTACTACTGTTGTCCCACGGGCAGGCAAGGTAGCACACGTCAGTTTTTCTCTACCAGATCGGCCCGTATGCCTCCAGCAACGGGCCGTTTTCTTTTTTGCATGCAGGTTGCTGGTCGCTTTTCCTCCCCCTTGGAAGACCCGCACCATGCTCAAGCAGCCTGCCACCAAATACCGTCCCTTCGCCCCCATCGGTCTCCAGGACCGCACCTGGCCGGATGCCGTGCTGACCGAGGCGCCGATCTGGCTGTCCACCGATCTGCGTGACGGCAACCAGGCGCTGGTGGAGCCGATGGACGCGGCGCGCAAGCTGCGCATGTTCGAGCTGCTGCTGTCCATCGGCTTCAAACAGATCGAGGTCGGGTTTCCGGCCGCTTCGCAGATCGAATACGACTTCCTGCGCAAGCTGATCGACGAGAAGCGCATTCCCGATGACGTGACCATCCAGGTCATGACACCGGCGCGCGAGGAACTGATCGCGCGCACCATCGAAGCCCTGCGCGGGGCACCGCGCGCCATCGTGCACGTGTACAACGCGGTGGCACCGGCATGGCGCGAGGTGGTGTTCGGCATGACGGTGCCGCAGGTGATGGAACTGGTGGCGCGCAGCGTGACCCAGGTGCGGCGCCTGACCGACGCCGCGCCTCAGACCGTGTGGACGCTGCAATACTCGCCCGAGACTTTCAGCCTGACGGAGTTGGAGGTGTCGGCCCAGGCTTGCGAAACCGCGATCGCCGCCTGGGGCGAGGGACGTCCCATCATCCTCAATCTGCCGACCACGGTGGAGAACGCCACCCCCAATGTGTTCGCAGACCAGATTGAATGGATGAGCCGCCGTTTCGGTCAGCGGCCGGGCGTGGTGCTCTCGGTGCACCCGCACAACGACCGTGGCACCGGCACGGCCGCAGCCGAACTGGCGCTCATGGCTGGCGCGCACCGCGTGGAAGGTTGCCTGTTCGGCAACGGCGAGCGCACCGGCAACCTCGATATCGTCAACGTCGCGCTCAATCTCTATACGCAAGGTGTTTCGCCCGGACTGGATTTCTCGAACATCGACGAGATCCGTGCCACGGTTGAACACTGCAACCAGCTCCCTGTGCACCCGCGCCATCCTTACGTGGGTGATCTGGTCTACACCTCCTTCTCAGGCTCCCACCAGGATGCCATCCGGAAGGCGTTCGCCGCTCACGAGGCTGGCGACATCTGGGAGATTCCGTACCTGCCCATCGATCCGAAGGATTTGGGTCGCAGCTACGAAGCTGTGATCCGGGTGAACAGCCAGTCGGGCAAGGGTGGCATGGCCTACCTGCTCGAAAGCGAATACGGGTTGGCTTTGCCACGGCGCCTGCAGATCGAGTTCAGCCAGATCGTGCAGCGGGTGATGGATGTGCAGGGCAAGGAGCTCAGCGCGTCCGATCTCTGGCAAATATTCCGCGACGAATACCGCCTTGACACGGAAGACGGCCTCCAGCATCGGGTCCAGGAAGTGCAGGGCAGTGGCATTGACGCCGTGACGGTGCTGCACGGCGAGCTGCGCTGGCGCGGTGAAGCGCACGCCATTCGAGGGCGAGGGACCGGGCCGATCGATGCATTCAGCCGCGCCCTGGGCGAGGTCTGTGGCCATGCCATTCGCGTGGTCGATTACCACCAGCACGCCATGGGCGCCGGTGCCGATGCCCGCTCGGTGGCCTATGTCGAGATGCGGGTGGACGACTCCCGCACGTTGTTTGGCGTGGGTGTCGATGCCGACACCACGGCCGCCGCGCTGGCTGCGGTGGTTTCCGGCCTGGCGCGTGTGGCGGACCGTTCACCGGAGCAGGCACAATCCCAACCCGAGCCGGTCGCCGTGGCGGCCTGATACCCATAAGGAGAGACCCGATGACCGACAAGCTGATCATTTTCGACACCACCTTGCGCGATGGCGAGCAGTCGCCCGGCGCGTCCATGACCAAGGACGAGAAGCTGCGCATCGCCCGCCAGCTCGAACGGCTGAAGGTGGATGTGATCGAGGCCGGCTTTGCGGCCAGCTCGAACGGTGACTTCGACTGCGTGCAGGCGATTGCCAACACCATCAAGGATTCGACCGTGTGCTCGCTGGCGCGGGCCAATGACCGCGACATCGCGCGGGCTGCCGAGGCGCTCAAGGGCGCCCAGCGTGCGCGCATCCACACCTTCATTGCGACCAGCCCGTTGCACATGGAGAAGAAGCTGCGCATGACGCCCGACCAGGTGTTCGAGCAGGCCAAGCAGTCGGTGCGTTTTGCCCGCAACCTCGTGGACGACATCGAGTTCAGTCCGGAAGACGGCTACCGCAGCGATGTGGACTTCCTCTGCCGCGTGCTCGAAGCCGTGATCAACGAAGGCGCGACCACACTGAACATTCCGGACACCGTGGGTTATGCGATTCCCGAGTTGTACGGCAACTTCATCCAGACGCTGCGCGAGCGCATCCCCAATTCCGACAAGGCCATCTGGTCGGTGCATTGCCACAACGACCTGGGCATGGCGGTGGCCAATTCGCTGGCCGGCGTGAAGATTGGCGGCGCACGCCAGGTGGAATGCACCATCAACGGCCTGGGCGAACGCGCCGGCAACTGCTCGCTGGAAGAGGTGGTGATGGCCATCAAGACCCGCCGAGACTACTTCAACCTCGACGTGGGCATTGACACGTCGCAGATCGTGCCCGCCAGCCGCATGGTCAGCCAGACAACGGGCTTCGTGGTGCAGCCGAACAAGGCTGTGGTCGGCGCGAACGCCTTCGCGCACGCTTCGGGCATCCACCAGGATGGCGTGCTCAAGGCACGTGACACCTACGAGATCATGCGCGCCGAGGACGTGGGCTGGAGTGCCAACAAAATCGTGCTGGGCAAGCTCAGCGGCCGCAATGCCTTCAAGCAGCGCCTGCAGGATCTGGGCATCGAGATGGAGTCGGAAAGCGAGATCAACACCGCGTTCGCCAAGTTCAAGGAGCTGGCCGACCGCAAGGCCGAGATCTTCGACGAGGACATCCTGGCTTTGTGCAGCGACGAGAGCGTCACCGCTGAGCGGGAGCAGTACGGCCTGGTTTCGCTGGCCCAACACAGCGAAACCGGCGAGCGACCGCATGCGGTCGTGGTCTTCACCGATGGGGGGCAGGAACTGCGTGGCGAAGCGGATGGCAACGGACCCGTCGATGCATCGCTCAAGGCGATCGAAAGCCATGTCCAGAGTGGGGCCGAGTTGGTGCTGTATTCGGTCAATGCCATCACCAGTGGCTCGACCGAAAGCCAGGGCGAGGTGACCGTGCGCCTGCAGCACAGCGGTCGGGTGGTCAACGGCGTGGGGGCCGACCCGGACATCGTGGTGGCGTCCGCCAAGGCTTACCTGAGCGCGCTCAACAAGCTGCAGAGCAAAGCCGAGCGCGTCGCCGCGCAAGGGTAGGGCCTTTTAAATCAAGAACTTGCAACGATTTCCATCGCCAGGACGCGCTTCGAAACCAAAAGTAGCACTTGTTCCGGTGGCTAATGAAGAAATCCATACAAGTTTTTGATATTGCTGATTTTTTCCGGTGTGTCTATACTCCACTTCAGCGCATTTTTGGTTGGTTGGAGTGGGGTATGTTTTTTCGCATCGCACGGATTCGTCGGGTCTTGGGAATCGGCGCGGGCCTGATGCTCGCGTTGGCGCTTTCAGCGCCGGTGGTGGGTGAGGCGGCAACCAAAGCGAAGAAGCCGGTCGCCACTGCCAAGAAGAAAGACACCCGGAAAAGCACCGCTGTAGCCAAGTCGTCCAAAGGCAAGACTGCGGTCGCGAAAAAGCGATCACGTGACGACCGTGTCGCATCCAGGTCTTCGCGCAAAAAAGTCACGCTGGCCAAAAATGGCCGCAAGCAGGCCGTGACGACGGCAGTGGCAGCTTCGAGCATGGTACGCGTCGCGGCCGAACCCCGGTCGTCGGTGGGGCAGCGTTTGGGCCTGCGGGGCAGTGACGATCCGCTGGACCTCAATTCCAGCGTGGCCCTGGTGATCGATCAGGACACCAACGAAGTGCTGTTCAGCAAGAACGATGCGGCGGTGTTGCCGATTGCGTCGCTGACCAAGCTGATGACAGGCCTGGTGATTGCCGAGGCCAACCTGCCGATGGATGAGCAGGTCACGATCACGTCGGAAGATGTGGATGTCTACAAGGGCAGCAGTTCGCGGCTGACGGTGGGTTCCACGCTCACGCGCGGCGAGTTGCTGCACCTGGCCCTGATGTCCAGCGAAAACCGGGCAGCGCATGCTCTGGGGCGGACCTATCCGGGCGGGCTGCAGCAGTTTGTGCGGCAGATGAATGCCAAGGCACGGGAATTGGGTATGTTCGACACCCGTTACGTCGAACCCACCGGGCTGCTCAGCCAGAACCAGTCCAGTGCCCGCGATCTGGCGATTCTCGTGTCCGTGGCCTATCAACGGCCCCTGCTGCGCGATTTGTCCACGTCGCCAAGCCATCTGGTCGATCTGGGCAGTCGCACGCTGCAGTACAACAATTCCAACCGCCTGATCCGCAGCCCTGAATGGGATATCGGCTTGCAGAAGACGGGCTACATCTCCGAGGCAGGACGCTGCCTGGTCATGCAGGCCAAGATTGCCGGGCGTCAGCTCATCATGGTGTTTCTCGATGCTGCGGGCACGCTGGCCAGGGTGCAGGACGCCGAGCGCGTGCGCCGCTGGGTGGAGGCTCAGGGCAACCTGCAACTGCATGCTGTCCGGCCGCAGGGGTGAGGTGGTGTGATACGGCATGACCCGCCGCCGACCATAAAAAATAGCCTCCGCAGGAGGCTATTTTTTATGGTCGGCTCATGGGGCAAGACCGTGGGCGATCACCGCAGGCTGTGCTGAGGCAGGTCCACCGGGCAGCCCAGCGCGGCAGAAATTTCATGGGCGGTGGCTCGCAATTTGGGCACCCAGCCTTCATCGATGCGGTCGGCCGGTGCCGAGATCGACAGTCCGGCGACCAGCTTGTTCTGATCGTCGTAGATGCCTGCCGCCATGCAGCGCACGCCCAGCTCCAGCTCCTCGTTGTCGCGGGCCAGACCCGCCTGCCGGCACTGTTGCAACTCGCGTTCCAGCAGCGGCAACTGGGTGATGCTGTTGCGGGTGTTGCCCGCGAGGCCGGTGCGCGTGGCATAGGCCCGAACGCGCGTGGACTCTTCGGCCGCCAGGAACAGCTTGCCGGTGGAGGTCAGGTGCAGGGGCGCACGGCCGCCGATGGCGCGCACCACCTGCATGCCTGAACGTTCGCTGTAGGCCCGCTCCACATAAACGATTTCGTCGCCCTGGCGCACACTGAGGTTCACCGGCTGCTGGATCTGACGGTGCAGTTCGCGCATCGGGAGCAGCGCCGCGTCGCGGACATTCAGCCGGGCCTTCACGAGGTTGCCCAATTCGAGCAGACGCATTCCCAGGCGGTAGCTGCCTGCTTCAGGCCTGTCGACGAAACGGCCAATGGTGAGATCGTTGAGGATGCGATGGGCAGTGGAGGGGTGCAGACCCGTCTTTTCGCTGATTTCCTTGAGCGACACAGGCTCTTCGCGCGAGGCCAGCACTTCCAGCAGGTGGAACATGCGTTCGATGACCTGGACGGTGGGCGTGGAAGGCAGGGTATCGGATCGTTTGGTCATGACAGAGCAGGCCTGAACAGGCGTTTACTCTATTTTACCTAATGAAATGCCGTTTCCTGTCGCGAGGGCGTGGCTGGCGGAAACGGTGTATGTGTTTCACCCTTGAACCCAGTGGCCGTCGATCAGCAGCTCATGGGGTTGAAAGCGCTCCTTGTAGCGCATCTTGTCGCTTTGTCCGATCCAGTAGCCCAGGTAGACGTGGGGCAGTTTGAGCGAGCGGGCCTGTTCGATCTGCCAGAGCACGCTGTAGGTGCCGTAGCTGGCTTTGTCATCGGGCTCGTAGAAGGTGTAGACGGCCGAAATGCCCTGGTTGAGCACATCGACGATGGACACCATCTTGAGCCGGGGAGGCTCGCCGGCGGGGCCCGGCTTGTAGAACTCCACCAGCCGCGAATTCACCCGGCTTTGCAGCAGGAACTGGGTGTACTGATCGATGCTGTCGTGGTCCATGCCACCGCCGGCATGGCGGCTGTTCTGGTAGCGCAGGTAGAGCTGGTAGTGTTCGGGGACGAAACACAACTTGAGCACCCGGGTCTGCAAGGCGGCATGCTGTCGCAGGCAACGCCGCTGGGTCCGGTTGGGTTCAAAACGGGCCACAGGGATGCGCAGCGGCACACAGGCATGGCAGCCGTCGCAATAGGGCCGGTAGGTGAACATGCCGCTGCGGCGGAAGCCATGGCTCACCAGGTCCGAGTAGGCGTCGTTGTGAATGAGGTGACTGGGGGTCGCCACCTGCGAGCGGGCCTGGTGGCCGGGCAGGTAACTGCAGGGGTAGGGCGCAGTCGCATAGAACTGCAGCGCCTGGAGCGGAAGTTCCTTGGGGTGCGTCACGCCTGCGGGTCGGTGTCGGTAAAAAGGTGATTCCAGTATACGGGGTCGAACCGCCAGGCGGGGGACGGATGTTGCAGTGCCTGACGCAGGTGGCGGCAGAATTCGGCGCGCGGCATGGTGGCCGCCCCCATGGAGGCGAGATGCGGGGTTTCCTGCTGGCAGTCGATGAGGGGCAGGTGGTGGTGGCGTGCGAAAGCCACCAGGGCGGCGAGGGCAAGCTTTGACGCGTCGTTGCGCCGGCTGAACATGGATTCGCCGTACACCATGGCGCCCAGGTTGATGCAATAGAGCCCGCCAGCCAGATCTCCGTCGATCCAGGCTTCCACGCTGTGGGCCGAGCCTGCCTGGTGCAGCTCGCTGTATGCCTGGACCATGGCCGGAAGAATCCAGGTGCCGTCCTGCCCACGGCGGGGCGTGTGTGCGCAATTGCGGATGACCCGTTCGAAATCGTGATCGAAGCGGATTTCCAGTCGCGCGTCACGCAACAGGCTGCTGAGCGTTTTGCGCAGGGAGCGGTGCAGACGAAACCGCGCCGGATCCAGCACCATGCGCGGGTCGGTACTCCACCAGAGGATGGGCTGACCGGCGCTGTACCAGGGGAAGATGCCCCGCGAATACGCGCCCACCAGGGTCGGTACGTCCAGCACACCACCGGCGGCCAACAGGCCGGGGGCTGGCTCCGTAGGCCCCCAGGCTTCTTCCACCGGTGGAAATGCCTCGCCCGGTTCCAGCCAGGGCAGTGGATGAATGTCCTGCAGCCGGGTCATGCAGGCAAGGCAGGGCGTGGCCCGTATCGGTAGGCACCCATCACCGCGACAACCCCGACGGCGTCGGCGATCCAGTCCAGAACGTCGCCATGGCGCCAGCCCGTGGCCGCCTGAGCGCATTCGATCAGCACACCGAACGCCAGCAGTCCCACCGTCAGGCGGGAGGCTCGGGAAGGGTAGGCCAGCAGGCCCAGAACGCTGAGGATGGCAAAGCCCAGCGCGTGTTGGGCTTTGTCCCACCAGTCGAACCATTGCGGCGGCAACTGGTCGACCGGGGTGACGGACAACGCGAACACGGTGCCCGTCGCCAGCCAGAAGGCCAGTTGCCACAGGGGCGTACGGGGATGAAACCAGGAGGCAGTAGGGCGCATGCTCAGGTTGAGAGTGGGGCTGAGCCATGGCAGGCACAGGCTTCGCCGTGCGCGGCAGCCACCAGTTCGTCCAGAATGCCGCAATTGCCATCGGGATGGCGGCCATCGCAGCGGGACTGCAGCCTCAGCAACTGCTTTTCCAGGGCGTGCATGCTCTGGAGCCGGGCGCGCACGCGGGCCAGTTGTTCCCCGATGAGGTCGTCGACCCCGTCGCAGTGGCCACCGGGGTCGTCCACAAAGCCCAGCAGGCGGGCAATCTCGGCCAACGGCATGTCGAGAGCCCGGCAATGGCGCACGAACGACAGCCGCTCCAGGTGGTGCGCTTCGTATTCGCGGTAGCCGTTGTCGCGCCGCGCGGGTGCCGGCAGCAAGCCCTGCTTTTCGTAGTAGCGGATGGTCTCCACGTCCACGCCCGTGGCGGCGGCCAGTTGTTTGATCTGCATGTCAGTACCTCGACAGGTTTGACACTGTAGCCGCTCCAAGGTTTCCAATGGGCGTCTTCCCGACCATTTTTGCGGTGCTGCTGTTGCGACCCTTGCCCTTCCTTGCCCGTTGCTGCGCGCTCCTGCTCGCTGGCTGCTGGCTGGCTGCTGGCTGGCCTGGGTGCTGGGCGCCGGGCTTGGCGCGCTGGAGCCCCAGTCGACCACGCTTGAGCATTCGACAGTGCTCGATGCCGACGCGGTCGTGCACCTGGTTGCCAGCCTCCCGTCCGATATGGCCGCGCAGGCTTGCGAAACAGGCTGTCACGCGCATTGCTGCCAAAGCCTGTGGG
>Ga0067045_1003153_pt1 | contig 28231 bp, 14 predicted proteins | sample TerdegcTABiofilm_FD_59184 | JGI IMG/M metagenome (GOLD analysis project Ga0067045, IMG submission 59184) | Combined Assembly of (Gp0054472, Gp0054536) Wastewater bioreactor microbial communities from Singapore -Terephthalate degrading...
TAACCCCTCTTGAAGTGAGAAAACCTATAATGCCTCTTGCAATCATGGGGGCGACAAAAGCGTCTATGGCAAGAGAAGCCGATTCGACGCCAAGCTGGACCCCTACTGTTCGAGGAAGCAGTCCTGCGAGGGTCTCATTGAATGAGACGTTGAAGTTGTTTACCAAAGAGTCTGTTGAGACTGAAGATACATGAAGGGCGTAGGGCACACTTTTTAAATCGGCTTCTACTGCAAGCATAAGCTGGTTGTGATTCCTTTTGAGATCAGCCTTGAGCGAGGATGTTATTGCCGCCAGTTTGGTTTCCAAGCCCCGGGGAGTGCCGAGATAGTGCCCCGTCATATGCTCCAGATACCTTTCAAGAGAACCGTCTCCTTTAAGATAGTAGTAAGCCATCTTCGCCTTTGACCCCATATCGAATATGTCATCTATGAATGCATCTATGCGGTAGTTCTTTTCGTCGAAGTATGTTTCAAGCTCTTTAATGGCGAACGAGATGGACTCCGTGTCTTTCTGGTTGAAGCCGGAGATCGTTGACTGCTGCTTTTCAATGAACTCCTGAATGATTGCGGCTTTGTTGATCTCAGGTTCTTTGTATGTGCTCTGCAGTCCCGATGAAGATGGTGTGTCAAACCTGTAGGGTTTCATCTTTGATTCGTTGTCTCCGAGGTAGATCTTAACGAATATGAATATGGAGAATCCGAGCAAGGCAAGGCTGAAAGTCCATCTGAAAAAGCTGAGCATCTTAACGGATATGGATTTTTTTACTGACTCGTGATGCACTTGTTTTATTGGTTTCATATGATTACCTCTTACTATTAACCTTATTATTATGATTGTATGCATGATATACCCCCTTTATTTGTTTTTTATTGTTATACTAGTGAGATATCTTTTCTTGCCTGTCAGTCCAAACTCCCATTTATATGCACACATTGCAAGGTATCCCAAATCTTGTCCATCCAGAGTATATGTGAACTCAAAATACACAGTACCCTTGTTTTTTGTGAAAGGGACTATGCTGTATTCTTCATGATAGTCGATAATTTTAATCTCCTTTACATTGTAAATATTTATTATTTCAGTACGGTCAAAAATTCCGAATCGTTTTCCCACTATCACCTTCTTATTGTGAAGCCAACTTGTTACCGTATCATTGTCCGGTCCGAGGATCGCAGCATGACAAGCATCAAAAGACATGAAGAAAAAGGCTGCAACAAAAAGGATTACAAGGCTTCTATTGATTTTATTTTTAGTTTTCATGATGTCCTCCTTTTAATTTTTATTTCATGTTTATTATGCAATGTTGTTTCAATGGATGTTCATTATTGATGAATCACATAAATTCAATTAGTTACAGCAGATGATTGAAAAATTACGAGAGATTTATATGCTTGATATTTAAACTAAAGTTTAAACAAATTAAACTGCAGTTGAAATTTAGCTCAATAATGCAGGAGAGCATTTTGACTGTATGTGGTAACGATACCCGCAATCATTTATTATTTAAAGCTGCCGGAACAAAAAGTGCTTTTTGATTGGGCAAAATCTTCGATCGCCTTATTTAATTTCACGCTATTAATCATCAAGGAAGGCGTAAGATACATAACGTCATCCTCAATAATGCCAGTATATTGTCTTCCTTTATGATTATCGAAAGGTATTGCCACAAATGGAAGGGCAAACCTGCCGAATCTCTTTTCGGCTTCGCTTTTTATTTCATATTTCGTGGTATCCATCAATCCTTTTTTGGCGCCTGCCTTGCAAGAGACCACACATATTGAATTATTAAACCTGAATACCGCGTCTATCTCGGTAAAGTGGCTCGCTTTTTTATTTGGTTTTGTTCCAGGCCAACCCCACTCTGCACTCCATATGACATCCCTCTTTAGAGAATGCCTCAGAGTATATGCAACAACCGCCTCCCACCATATCCCTGTCTTTTGCTTTTCAGGATCGACAAAATCATTGTCAAATTTATATATCTTGCCGTCGAGTGTACATATCAATTCACAATAATTCTCTAAAGACATAGAAGTCTTTTTCTGAAAAATGGGTTCACCTTTTCTGTTTTTTATATCGAGTATGATTCCAGCAGGTCTTATTGAGCCCTGTGCGAGTCCTATCATGACAGACAGAAACGCCGGCACATCGGGTATATTTGTCGACCCTTTATAAGGCGCCACATGGCAGTTTATGATTACATCGATTTCCGGCTTTCTTACAACTGACGAAAAGGAGGGGTCTGTGAGTTTTTTTATGGAGGTTTTATCTATGCTATACAATGAATCGGCTTTGCCCAGCTTTTTTGCCGCCTGCACCAGAGCAATTAACTGAGATTTTGTTCCTGGTGAAATATTTATATCCAATCTCTCAGAATCTTTACATAATATCTCAAGCTTGCTCATTATCCCGCTTCCAACGTTATCAGTGGGCAGGAGTTTTATGACAAAGTTTTTTAGATTCGTTTTTATCTTTTCCGCAAAATATGTAATTCGTGGAGAACTTGCGTCGTAAAACATAAAGACATCTTTTCGATTATGAGAATAAATTGCCGTCAGAGTCGTGTCTATGTTGTCGCCAAGACAAACTATCAGGGGCGCCGGCGATAAACCTTTTACTAAGTTGGCAGGGCTCGTCGTATATTTGCTTACGGTCCGCTCGTTAATCACTCCTTTAGGAGCAATCTTCGTTGTACTTTCAAGCAGCGCCATAATCTCCGTTTCCCATACGGCCTTGCGTTTTGGGCTATAAAAAATGGAAATAACACCATCCACCTTAGCTCTTTCCTTTAAGGTAGCGTTGTCGGTCGTGATAGCAACCGTAAAATTCACAGGATTAAAGATTTTCGTAATTGCCCTGTACATGTTGAGATAATACCTATTTTGTATCTTTTGTTCTTCGATATTGTTCGGCATTAACGGTGCCCCCATTTGAAAGTCAAACAGCAGGTATATATAGCCTGCCGTCTCTCTCGCCCATACAAGACGCCTCTTTATAAAATCCGTAATCTCTCCGTTTAGGGGTATGCCAGTTCCTTCAACCATATAATGTTTATTGTAACCGTGTTCATTTAGCAGAATCTTCAGATTTTCACTTAAACCATCGTTTATACCTTCTTTTTCGTAGAATTTTTTATTTGAAAATCTGCTGTACGTTTCAATGCCCATATCAAGAAGTCCTATGGATTCTGCATTCTTGATGTCATCTTTTATTTGCCATATGTACAGCTTGGCATAATCGGCGTAAATGCAAATCGACCTGTCAGGAAGGCAAGCGGCTACGGAGGCGATTTCCCAGTTCATTCCAGGACTTGCATTAAAGTAAATCGCGGCGGCGCCATCAGTTATGCGGTCAATCCTCTCGCCAAGGCCATTCTGCCTAAAAGGCATAAGGCTAACCTTAACGCCATGAAATCTTTCTTCAAACCACGCCCTGCAGTCAATTCCATGAGTTTCTGTTTCGTCTGTAGTAAAAAGAATCACTGATGTTTCTCCGGCTTTGAAACCTTTCTTGACGATGAGCGTATTAATGGGATTAATAACGGCAAGAGGTCTCTGCCCCACGCATGAAATAATCACAATAGAGCCTTTTTCTTCTTTTTCGATTATATATTGTTCGTTCATATCATTTCTCCTTTCGATATTAATATTTACTAAAAAAGCTTAATAATTTCAATTCAATTTAGCAGCATTGTCTGTATCTAAACTTTATGCATATGCGCAGCGCAGGATAAGCAGTTCGGAAGTTATTTAAACAATAACCAATACAAGAAATACCAGAACAATTCCCATAACAATAATGCAAGAAAATGAAGTATGATCATATTATCACCTCCTTTTTTTGAATTAGTGTGTCGCTCTTTACTTCATATTATTTATGCAAGTTCGTTTCGCAGTTACGGCTAAAAGGTAAAATAACGAAAAATATAATAAATAGCCAATTATATTAAAAGGATATGCTTGCCTAAAAAGTCTGGCACATAAAACGAACAGGCTGTCAGATGCAAGATTGTTAAACTGAAGTTTAAATATATTTAAAGGCAGGTTTAATGTTTTTTTAAATGATTAAAAACTGCCTGAGGGGTTACACCGAGCAGTTTGGCTGCTTCGCTCTGGTTTCCGTTTGCTTTTTCCAATGCTTTTGCATATAGTTTGTCTTTTACGTCGTTGATAAAAGCATCCAGTGAAAAACCTTCATGCAATTCAGGAAGCGGAAATGAAGACTGCGAGGGTTTTCCTTTGTATAATTTTTCAAAGTCTTCGATGCCGATTATGTCAGATTCTGATTCTATTGCCATTTTTATAATATATTTTTTCAAATCTCGCACGTTTCCAGGCCAGTCATAAGTTTGCATATAAGCAATCAACTCTTGAGTAATATTTAAGTTCTTTTTAAACTCTTTATTAAACTCTTTCAAAAAATGCATCGCAAGCCTTGGAATATCAGATCTCCTTTCCCTGAGTGGTGGCAGTCTAATTTCTACATAACTGATTCTTTGATAAAGGTCATAACGGAATTTGTCATCATTTGATATATCTTTGTTTGTAGCTGCAATAAAACGGACATTGACGTCGCGCGGTTCGTTTTCACCGACACGCGTAATCTTTTTTGTCTCAATTACCCTAAGGAGTTTTGCCTGATTACTAAGTGACATATTCCCGATCTCATCAAGAAAAAGGGTTCCGCCATCAGCATCTTCAATAATCCCAATTCTATCTTCATCTGCCGTAGAATGTGCACCCTTTCTGCATCCAAACAATTCTATTTCAGCTAACGATTCAACAATAGTTGAACAATCAATGGACTTGTATTTCCCGTCCCGCCTGTTGCTCAAATTATGTATGAATTTTGGAATAATATCTTTTCCGGTTCCGGTCTCGCCAATGATGAGAACGCTATAATCGTAATTTGCATGCTTTGCGCAATTTCTTAATATATCTTGCATGTTGGCGTCGCCTGCAATAATGCCTAACTCATCGCAAGTTTTTTCAATTTTTTCCTTTGAAATCGCCTTTATTTCTCTTAGAATGGTTTTTGGCTCTATATGAGGCAATTCTCGCGAACGCGGATCTATCTCCCCTATAGACGCCTGCCCTTTTTTTACAAATTCTTGAGGTCTCTTGAATAATAGATTTGCTGGTATCTCACCGCTCGAAGCAAGAAGAAACAGACATGTCTGCATTTGCGGAAGCCCTGGTCCGATAAAAATAAAAAGTTGAGCACCGATGTCGTCCCTGTATAAGTCTTTTGCTTCCCGCAGTTTCTTCATGATGTTCGAATATTCATATGGGTCCGGTATATCTAATTCTACGATCTCGGTCTGCATTGCAGGGTATCTTTCATTTATTATCCTTGAGGTTTCCCTGGCGTTTTCGATTGTACCTGATTCGCTCGATGTGGCAAAAAGATAAGTCTTATCAAATGACCTCTCTGACAACAAAGAAAGTATGGGTCCTTCAGCCCCGTCCTTGTTGTGCGGATCCTGTTTGCCCACTGGAGTCAAAAGTATCGTTTTCTTTTTTATTCTTTTGTTTATCATAACGCGTCTCCTATAATAACCGCTTTATTAAATTCAATATTTGATTTTTGTTGAGTGCGGAGCCGATTCGCGGTGAGCCTATTATGGTTTCCCTGCCGCCCCAACCGTTCTCAACTTTGTCCAGTTCCTTAAGCAGGACAGCAACCTTCATGTTCTGGCTCGCAATTGTGTATTTTTTTACCGGAGGGGTTCCAAAGCACGGATTGTAGACAATAACGACTTCGCAGCCTTGGGCATAAAGTGCGCCTATACCCCCTATAACAGAAGACTCAAGATATCCAATCATCGTTCCGTTATTCGTTACATAAAATTCCGCCTGCTGTAAAATCTTATCAAGTTCGCACTGGTTTTTATATTTCTCTTCTTTGTAGAACCGCCACGACTCAAGGTCGGGAACGCTTTTAAACGGATCTATGTTATAGACAAGAGCTGTTTGAAGTATTTCTATACCACTAAAAAACTGCTTTAAAGGTTCTTTTTCCGCCAGAAGCATACCGGAAAAGATTGAAGATAAAGACGGAAACGGCATGGAGGGATGTTTTTCTGGTCTATCGTCAACAATACATACATAGCTTACCAACCTGTGCAGCTTCTCGTCCTTTATCGCTTTGTATTCGTAAGCCTGCTGACATGCTGGCGGATAATATTTATCAGGGTCGTGGTGGTCAAAATTATTCAAATGAACTAGCCCGCTTCCTCCCACTTCAATGCACAGGACAGCGGGGTTTCTTAACTCATCTTCCGAAGCATTGCCGTTAAGCACAGCAACGCAATCAGTTGCAGACACGCCCATGACAAGTGCGGTCATGCATGTGTCGAGATCGGGCTTCTGGATATTTACTGAATTATAGTCTTTCATTACGTTAATTTCTCAACCTCAAAACGGCATCTTCCAGTAATTTTTTCATCTTGTTTTTATCCGAAAACGTCCTGAAACCAAAAACAAAAACGTCATTTATTATAATGGGGTCTCCATTGTATTGAAATCTTGCTAAAAGCGGTACCGCAAACCTGCCGAACAAAGAAGCAACAGCGTTTATTTCTGAAGTTGCGTTTTCGGTCGTAACCCTTCCGAATCGGAAGCCATTTTCAACGAGTTGGTCGCTAAACTTTACAAGTTTAGCGATTGTCGTAACCCTTCCGAATCGGAAGCCATTTTCAACTAACGAGGTCTTAGCGGAGCTTCAGCCGCCAAGTCGTAACCCTTCCGAATCGGAAGCCATTTTCAACATTAGAACTAGAGGAGTTAAAATTTTTCCTAGATTACGTCGTAACCCTTCCGAATCGGAAGCCATTTTCAACGTGGAACCGCAGAGGCTGAACGAGATTAAAGGAAGTCGTAACCCTTCCGAATCGGAAGCCATTTTCAACTTGACCACCATCAAAATAATGGCAATGAAGATGGAGTCGTAACCCTTCCGAATCGGAAGCCATTTTCAACGCATTGTCGATGACCTCGAAACAAAACCGAGAGTCGTAACCCTTCCGAATCGGAAGCCATTTTCAACTGAAATTTTTCCTAGATCGCATTGTCGAGAGTATCGAAAGTCGTAACCCTTCCGAATCGGAAGCCATTTTCAACCTTTCAGAAAGCATACGGCTTTGAAGACGAGGATATAGTCGTAACCCTTCCGAATCGGAAGCCATTTTCAACCAGAACCTCTCTCAACTTCAAATAAACAATCAGAGTCGTAACCCTTCCGAATCGGAAGCCATTTTCAACCAAAATATAGATATAAAGAAAATATATCAATCCAATAGTCGTAACCCTTCCGAATCGGAAGCCATTTTCAACATATTAGGTATGTCACTAGATCGAGTAGAATATGCGTCGTAACCCTTCCGAATCGGAAGCCATTTTCAACTAGAGGAAGAGCAATGTTTCAATTTTGAGATTCGTCGTAACCCTTCCGAATCGGAAGCCATTTTCAACAAGACAATATATAGTGTTCTGATTCGACGTACTATAGGTCGTAACCCTTCCGAATCGGAAGCCATTTTCAACAGGGAAGGATCAGGGCAATGGCCTGAAATTTTGTCGTAACCCTTCCGAATCGGAAGCCATTTTCAACGCGAAGTAGTACTACCTTCGTTTTACGTACGGAAAGTGTCGTAACCCTTCCGAATCGGAAGCCATTTTCAACTCTGGAATATAATCTACTTTTTCCTTTTAGGTATACTGTCGTAACCCTTCCGAATCGGAAGCCATTTTCAACTGTTTATTCTAAAAAGAAAAATTTTGTCAGGAGGGTTATTGTCGTAACCCTTCCGAATCGGAAGCCATTTTCAACCCCGAAAACTAATCTACAGATCGCCGGTCACTGGGTCGTAACCCTTCCGAATCGGAAGCCATTTTCAACCTTGGTTTGATTTCGAAGGCGAGATTTCGTCGTAACCCTTCCGAATCGGAAGCCATTTTCAACTTCTATGTTGGACATTTCTTCCAGCCCTTTTTGGATTGTCGTAACCCTTCCGAATCGGAAGCCATTTTCAACAAAAAAAAACAAAACAAAAAACAAAAAAGGAGGAAAGTCGTAACCCTTCCGAATCGGAAGCCATTTTCAACGCGCAATCAAGTTATTCATAAGAAGATTTTAAAAATGTCGTAACCCTTCCGAATCGGAAGCCATTTTCAACAGTAAGATGTGATAGTTGTAATACCTTCGTATCAATAAAAGTCGTAACCCTTCCGAATCGGAAGCCATTTTCAACTTTACAGAATAGTAAGATGTGACTCCTGCGGAAAATTGTCGTAACCCTTCCGAATCGGAAGCCATTTTCAACAGCACCTCAAAATTACCCTTAAATATCAGCGTATTTGATGGGCAATTCCGAGAACCTATGTTGATTTTTTCATTTTCGGACATTTTTTAACCTTTTTTCTGCCTTTATAGGCCACAAACCCTTGATAGTAGCCATCCGAGAACTTCCGGTCTAATTTCAACATGTCAAAGAACAGATGAGAACCTCTGTCTCTACACTAACCTATACCTCAATGTTCCCTTATACGGCCGGGCAATCCACATAGGAGCCGTGCTGTCTGTTTTTATTATATCAAAAAAGAAACATATTATGCAATTGTATTTTTATCACAATGCATCTTTAATTATGACGCACATTTAAAACACATAGACATCCTTTTCTTCCTTGTTCATCTGAATGGCATTTTTCAGGCACCCCTCACACAACCTAAAGACTGCAACCTTTCCCTCCTTCTTTGTTATGCCCTCTATGCCTTTAAGAAGTCCTGTGAAAACATGACGCTCAACCTCTACGGCGAATACTGATTTCTGCAGCCTTACGCCCTTTTTCTCAAGGAAGCGTGCAAGCCTGTTTCGTGTGCTGTCACTTTCGATATCGTACGATACAATACATGTCATATCAATCTATCCTAAGTGCCTTATAAGGTATGTTGAGTTTGAATGAACGCTTCAGATTGCCGGCCATCTCATCGAGATATGCATTATAGCTCATCTTTTCGCTACCATGGTAAGACGCTTTCTGTGCCATTGACTTTTCGAAGCGCCTCACATATTTTCTGAAACCTTCTCCCTCCATCCTGCACACATCCACATTTTTCCTTTTAATCATTGAAAAATCGCTCCCTGTAATCTCTTTGAGATGTATAAGTGACAGAACGATCCTTTCAACGATATGCCTGAGTTCCTCCATAAGATCTGACGCAAGGGCGTTGTGCGCCCCCCTGCCTTTGTGATAAAATCCCATTCTTGCATTAAAACCCTTATCCTTCAGCATTGAGGCAATCCTGTTGTAGAGCATCGTGTATCCGAGAGATAGCATCACGTTGACAGGACAGTCCGGCGGATGGTAAACCCTGCCCTTAAACTCGAAAGGTTCGACAAGGTGTGCAAATTCCGAAAAGTATATTCTGGCGGCTGTTCCTTCGTAACCCCTGAGAGAATCAAGCGATTCCGCACTTAAGGACTTTTTTTCAAGTTCTTTCAGTTCTTTTGATTCAATCAGGTTTCTTCTGAGCAGCACAATCGAATTGTGTATCTTCGCCGATATTATCTCTTGCGCAAAGGTAAGAGAAAAGGTGTTATCATTAGCATATTGGGAGTGTAAGGATAGCAAATCAGGGGCTTCTTTGTATTCCGGGTATAGGTTGCCCTTTGTTCTTCCGAGGATATCTATGAAGGTAACCGGGATTTCTTCTTTTACCGCCCTGTAGATCAGTCCCCCGCTTACAGGCGAACGTCCGACTATGACAAGACGGGATATCCTGTTCCATGGAATCTTTTCCGTTTTTTCGTCATCGGATTTAATAACGAGGTCTGCGCCGCTTGAAAATGCCCCCTTTGAAAGTGTCGTTAGATAAACAGGGTACCCGTCAACCCACTCGTCGCGAAATACAGGAAACCATTCCTTTTCATCTGCATCTTTCTCCATGACTTCATCGGTGATCCCCTCTTCCGATATGAGATACCCCAGAAACTTAATCGGTAGTTCCTTTTTTACCTCCATCAACTTCTCTTCTTTAAGCGATAAATCAAGCCTTGTCAGGGACTTGCGTATCTTCTCAACTATTTCTGTGCTTGTAATACCGTCTTTCGTCAGTATCACAAAGTCATCAGAATAGCGAACAAGCCTTAAGCCTTCCTTTTCAATATCCCTGTCAAAGCGGTCGAGGTATAGGTTGCTTAAAACAGGCGACAGCGGACTGCCCTGAGGAAGACCTCTTATTCCCCTTGTGGTGAAATGGTCGATCAACTTCTTAATTTTTGATGTAACCGGGTCAAAGGGAAAAATGCCTTCAAGAAGGAGAAAGAGCTTATCGAGATTTACCGAATCGAAAAAGGATGCGATATCGGCCTTAATTCCAGATGAATATCCTTCTGAAAAGGCTTTTTTAAGAGCTTCGGCGGCGCCTTTCCTGTTCAGCCCCCGCCTGTATGCGTATGATGAGCGGTGAAGCAGCCCGTCGACGACAGGAAGCAGGAAGTCTGCTATCGCCTTGTGTATCAGCCTGTCTGAAACGCACTGCACGTAAATATCTCTGAATCTTCCGTCTTGCTTGGGAAGCCTGAACCGCTTCAACTCACCCTGAACATGCCTTTCGGAAAGCACGGCGTTTCTTAATGTTTCAAGATACGTGGAGCCAGCCTTTTTGGCGTCGGATACAGCGATGCCGTCCGCACCTGGAGATGAAGGAGGTAACTTTGAGAGCGCTTCTTTCAGATATTCAATATCCATAGATCGTTCAAGAATCGTTTTGCAACGCGTCGGGGGAACAATGTCTTTCGCTCCGTCCAGTTCGGGGATAGTATAAAAACCAAAACCGAAAGCGGTGTTCTTGCCTATGCCGGTATACTGACCTGTAACGAGGGCTTGCGCTACACCTTCCGAACATCTGCCTTTAAACCTGACCCTGCCCGTAACACCCCCTATCGTCTTTGCAGGCTCAAACCCATATGGACAGTCCAGCCACATCAGGGCGCCATCCGTTATCTCCGGTTGGGGGAAATCGCAGTCGATATCAGTTATGGCGTATTTGTCAGCAGAGCACTCATTACCGAAATATTTTGATATTCTTTTGTTTATTGAATTGATTAGATGCGCCAACGGACTGTGTTCATCAGTTGATCCGAGAAAATATTCCTCATCACAGTATTTGCGACCTGATGCCTTTTTGCCCTGAGGTTTCGTCAGCCTGAGGGGTGTGTAGAAAAGGAGGGAAAATTCTTCAAGTTCCGTCAGCAGCCTTATTTCTCTTTGAATATGTTCAAGAGAAAGCGCCTCCGTGTCATCCGGCTTCCAAATTTTTCCGGTAAGCCTGCACGTCACCTTTTCGAGAAGGATTGTCTTTCCGGGGACGAATCTGCCATGAAGGGGAACGGATAAACCATTGAATCCTTCTGCAAGCTTTTTTATCGCCTTCGCTTGATTGATAGGGAACGCAACACCAAGATTAAAACTGTCGCCTTCTTCAAAGTTGATTACTCCGGATTCAATAGGTTGGATGGTTATCAAAGCCGCTGACATTGAAAGTCTCTCGCCGGGCAAAAACCTAAAGAGGTTACGCATAAGTGCGCTTATATGCGGCCCGTGAAACTGGGGAAGGTTGTTGATCGGTGATGTAACCCTGAAAGTAAATGTCAGCAGACATATAGGGGGGACAAAAAACGACATATATCGTGCTATTTTTTCATATTTGCAGCAGACTTCCAGTAATCCCTTGGCTGAGGATACTTCAATGTGCGCCTTTCCATAACCTCCATGTTGTTTATCATATTCGCGGTCTTTTCAATTATATCCTTATGTTTTTTATAAGTGCTGTCTATCTGGCTTATATATTTTTTTAGTTCATTCAGGAATTGATCCTGTGTTGAATTTTCATTCTTAACTGCCTGCCATGACCCATAGTCGTCTTTTTTTCTTATCCATACTTTGTTTATACTCGATTTAAAAGTTCCCATCCCGAATGCCTTCCCGAGTCCAAGCTTAAATCCATGATGCGAGTAATCAGAATGCAGCAGTATAAGAAACGCCGATATTTCGTCTACGGAACAGTTCTCGGCGCCCACGGTGCCTGAGAAGCAAAGGTTTTTTCTGCAGACCTGAGCATAATTCCTTAGCCTGTGCGTATATTCCGAATCAGCATCAACATTCCAAATGTTGCGGGCAGAATCAAGTTTACCATGGAGATAGTATTTGGCGCCCTTAATGATGCCCTGATCTTTATTGAAATAACCGTCGATATCTCTTTTGTTTGGTTTGGGCGGACCGGATAGCGGCAGCAATTCCTGGCTTGCGATAACTTTCTTAGTTTCCTTATCGCAAGTTTCCTTATCGCAAGTTTCCTTATCGCAAGTTTCCTTATCGCACCACGTTTTAAGGGGAATTTCCTCTCTTAACTCCTTGTCGTTTATCCTAATGTGTTCAAGGGTAATATTTTCCATTAACTCCTTGTCGTTTATCAGGGCGGACGACTTGAATCTCCCCTTAAAACCTATGCTTTCCAAACTTTTGTCCGTTTTGTCCGTCATGCCGAACATGCGGCATCTTGGGCATAGGTTTCCTGTTAAATCTATACATTCGCTGCTTTCTTCAGGCACGGCGTCCTCGTGGAGAAAGAGCGCCTTGAAAAGAAAGTTTTTGCCGATGTTTGTCACTCTTTTATTAAACTCTTCATAATAAATGAAACTTCCCACATCAATCCTCTCATTATTGTCTATCAAATTATCATACCAATTTTCCCCTTCAAAATATTGCCTTGGATCTGACTGTTTGTCCAGTCTTTTGAACCTCCCCATGTATACTTTTTCTTTCAGTTGTTTGAGTGGTTTGAAATAAAGAGAGGATATTTCACCTTCTACTGTTTCATTAATTTTTTTGTAGAATCTTTTTTGATGACTTTTTTTAAGATCGCCGGGCTTCAATGATAAATTCATACCAAATCTGTATGTATCGTAATAAATGACAATTATTTCACCTTCTTCAAGTTTACGGTTATTTTCAAAGAGTGTAACTATAATTTTTTTATTCTTGTCTTCTTCTATTTCCTTGGTTCCATTTTTATTTTTTATTTTTTTGCCATATACCCATGACGCTATATACTCCTTTCCAATTTCTAATTTAACCGTTGGGTTATGATCACAAAAATATTCCTCAACTTTTTCTATCACTATATGAATTACATCTTTTTCTTTCACGTATTCAAGTGATTTTACAATACCCGGCCTTGATTTATCCATTGCCACTCTGTAACGTTTATATGCTCCTCCGTAGGGATAACTCATCGGGTTTTCTATTTCGGCATCTCTTACAATCCTTTCTTTCGGAATAACCCTGTAACACCCCCCCAGAATATTGGCAAATCCGTTAGCTATGGCAGATTTTACCGTAAAGGGGCTTATTGCGAGGCGGTTATCTATTGTCAGCCATCGCTTATTATAGCCTTGATATTCGTTATTGTCGTTTTCTGGAAAGTTAGGTTTTTCCTTTGGATCAGTAACGGGATTTAAAGCCGCCGGGGTCAATGCCTCCCATGTTATCTCAAATGCTATGTCGTAGTGATCTTCAAGGAGTCTATTGTGAAAGGCTTCGATAGATTTTTTGTTTGGCTTTCTCTCGTAAAAGACATATGGAAAAGAACCGTCCTGATTTACAGGGCGGCTTGCATTCTGCTGTGTTTTTTTATGTGAATAATGTTGTTTATCTTGATTGAACTTTGGGTAGGTATTCTGCACATTCTCTTTTTTTCCAGTGTCCATTTTCTCAAGAAAATGTTTTACGGTCATCGTGTTTTTTTTCATGATATACCATCCTGTTTTTCGTTTGTATTAAGAGAAAGAAAAACATTCAACCTTAGATCGGGGGCTATAACCTCCACAGCCCCGAGTCTTCCGAATATACCTTTATTAATGGTGAACACATCTGCATTTCTCCAAAAACACTGCCAGCCATCCTGCCCCGTGACATAAGCACCGTTCAATAATAATGCCCACCTTTCAACGAAGAAGATGGTTTCTCTTCTTTCTGCGAATACTTCTTCGACAAGATTATCCTTTTTACGCCAGAGCCCTGCCTCCATTAGATAGCCTTCCACACCGGAAATTTTATTATTTAATCTGCCGTCGAGTTCGTCTAAGCGTAAATTTACGTCGTTTAACCGCAACTCCTTGTTAGAGAAGGCAAGGTATCCATCTTCCCAATCTTTAAAGTCAACGATCTCTTTTGCAAGTCCCGAGAAATCAACAGTCAGCGTACTGTAATACAAGACCCCTTCGTTAAATTTTTTTTCAGCCATTTATCCCCCCACAAACTTCTTTTACCAAATCTCCCGATACCGCCACCTGTCCCGTTGATGTTGACGTAGCTCCTATTCTATACCAGCCGGGCGGTGATGCCCCGTCTGCTTTCATGTCATTTAGTACCCATTCCACCTCTTTAGCCAACTCTTCTGCATCATCGGGGTTGTGAGATTTGTCGATAATAATCTGTATGTTGAATTTTCCCTTTGTCAAATACTCGCCGGAAAAGAGGTTGATGTTCTGCATAGAATGTTCGCATAGGTTTATTCGATGTATTATCTCCGAGTCTGCATCCTCAACAAACGAGTCCATAACGGAGATAATCCCGCCCTTGCCGCCTGAGCCAAACCAGTTGCACTTGACACATTTGCAGTTTGGGCTGTCATCGCCCTTCCTGCTGTTGCCCCTGTAACGCACGCAGTCGTCGCAAGTGCATACCCCTGCAAGCGAATCGCATATAACTCTGCCGTTTTCACTTCCCATGGTTCTTAGCTTTCTTTCTATAGACGTTGAAAAAAGCGCCTGGCGGATACTTCTGCCCGGTATTACCGCTTTTGTAATTATCTCTTTCCCGTCTATCCTGTATCCCTTGTAGACAAAGGAATCAGGGTATTCCGGGAAGGATTCGGCAGCGTCGAACGCCGGATAGCCGCTGTGGATGGAGAGAAGTTGTCCTCTAAGTATGGATGCACGGGCTGATATACATATCCAAGACTTTGCTATTTCAGGCTTTTGCATTGTGTCGATGGACACAGTGCTGGCATCTTTAAATGCCTCATCGTCAAACCTCCAAAGGGAAGCTCGTTCATACTCGTTATCCAGATGTATGGTTTTTATCCTCGCCCACCTGACGCCGAGCCTGCCCATGCCGTAAGACCAGCCTCCGCCAATATTTTCTATGCCTGCATTCAAAACCCACAAGGCGTCGCTGAACAACTTTTCTATGTCCTCTATTCTTTCTCCATCGCCTAAAAAATAGTTCCAGTTCAGATTCATGCTCATGCCGGCAGGGGCAATTTCATCATTGTAAAGCGCACCCTCCTTTACCGCTCCATACCGCCTGTCTATTGCGTTTCCGGGTCTCACATACATCGCCTCGGCGGGCACGAAAGACGCCTCGCACCAAAGAGGGGAGACGCCCGAAGCCGATTTGTCATCATTTTCATCACTTTTGTATTTGCCTATCTTCCAGGCAAACCCTTCCCCGTTTTTTAACCGGTTAATGCATCTCCTCATGAGGTTTGCCCAGACATAACCGTTTATATGTATGTAATCCCCGTTGTAAGTCTTTTCAACCGTTGAATCGGAAAACATATCGCCATAACCTGATTTTAGAAGAAGGGGGGTTCTCAGATAAAGTACGGCTGAACCTTTTAATACCTTTTTTGATTGGGTTATGTCAGCCATAATCAAGAACCTCCTTTCTTTGAACGTTTTTCCTTCCGCTGATATCTAAAGACCTCATCGAGCAGAAAGTTTATATATCCCCTGACCATCCTACCGGAAGCGTCATTTTTGCATTGTTCCAGTATGCTGCCATACAGACTTGCCCATTCCTTCTTTCCCTTTTCTTCGTATTTTAATTTCCTTTCTTGCGCAATTCTTTTTACATCCTCTATCTTTCTGTGCTTATTCAGGAATTCCTTTAAAAAACCTGTCTGGGCGGATGTAATAACCTCTTTCAGCTTGTTGAAATCTTCGGGCTCTTTGAAGTCATGTACTTTTTTGGGTGTGTCTGTTTTGCTTTCCTTGCCGTAATCCGATTGTGGCTTCTTGACAAGGGCGATGTCTTTACCGAATCCTCCCCAAGAAACGAGCTTATCCTTTTCGTGGATTCCCTCATCATTTTGGATTATAGAACCGGGCTTGATGCATATCCTTGGTCTTCTCGGTCTTTTAAGTGTGGTATTGTAAGTCTGGACTGTCTGAAGCGTTATGATATTGGCATTATTCAAGACAACCCTGTCACCTTCCTTTTCGTATTTACAGTTGTTTATGTTCAAAGCGGACGGACTGAAACAGACCGGTGATACAACAAGCAGTGGTTTTTTCTCAGATATGGCTGCGTCCTTAACCGACACCTCGCTTTTGAATATGGCGCCGCCTATGACGGGTTTCAGATTATTCAAAATATAGACTGCACGGGATATAAATTCGCTATCTTTTGACGGTGAAGCCAAACGCAGTGTCCCGCTAAAACAAGTCCCCGCATGGACAAACTCCTGGACAAAGAGCCCCCCTTCTTGGTTTGTCGTGAAATCGCTTACAATCTGATTCCGGATTCTTCTTTCCGTTTTCACCGGGAATGCTGTGAAATCATCCCCTGCTGTCACGAAATAGTCCTTTGGCAGAGGCTTGGTCTTTGTCTTAAAGAAGTTTTCTTGATCTCTGCTGACATCATCTTGTGCAGATCTCTCCTTAAAGATGTCTTTTACTTCATCTTTTTCGTTTTTAAGTATTGTCATCGCAAGGGGGCAGCCATCTATTGTATTCCCTTCCTTTGTTTTATATGCGGGGAAAAGGTCGGGAAACGATATCTGCGCCATCTCGTCCATCGTGGGCCAGGTTCCAAAAAGGCTGTGGTAGGAGCTTACGAACCATCCCCTCAACTGATCACCTGATATCACCCTCTTTGAAGGCAGAAACTGGGTGCTTCCCGGCTGCACCGGCTTGTTTCTAAGATTGACAAGGTTTGTAAGCTTATATGTGAGCATTCCGGAATAATGGCTGTTATCTGATGTTTTAAACGAAAATTCCTCGACTGGATTCCATTTAATCGTGATATCTCCTCTGCCGTAGCCGCGTGAGCGGGACTTGCCGAAACCGCCAATCAGCGTCAGCGCAGAGTCGATAAATTCACGGGCTTCATTAATCCTTTCTTTATCGTTGAAATAGCCCAGGTAAATATCTGCATAGAGATCAAGTCCTTCGAGGTATGCAGTCTCTACGAAAACAAGCATGTTTTTTTTAACTGTCCTCGTATCGTCGTCTATCTCTATCCTCGGCTTGACTTCAAACATTTCGTGTCGCCATTTCCCCTTAGATGAGTCTGTGAGTTTGATATCCGTAATGTAAAGCCTGGACTGCATGTATCGATGGTCATTTGTGGGAGTGTCTCCAAAAATATCCTGTATAAGTTTTCCGTTAAACCTTCTGTCTATTCTGGAAAGCCATCCTGCCGCCATCCGCAAGTCCCCGTTGACCTGCGTGTCCGGAAAAACGGGATAACCCCCTTCATCCTTCAGGTGCGGATAGAATCCGAACGGTCCTTTCTCGCCGCCCGAGGTAAGCCAGTATCCTTTAGGCTTAACTTCGAGCCTGCCTTGCATAAGATATAAAGTCCGGTTTTCGCTCATTTTTGTATTTCCCCCGAATAAATGGTCAGAAGTTCCAACAGCGTGACTAAGCGCTCTATATTCAATTTGCCGTTTGATTTAAGCCGTTTGTCAGCCAATATGCCAGATATGACGCTATTTTCCTTGCCGGCTTCGGGCATTCTCAGAAGCCATGTCTCAACCCTTTCCGAATCTCCATTGTACTCTATTATCTTCCCTGCAATCTGGTGAAGGTGCGAGCCCGATATGTCTTTGTGCTGTTTGCACAGGGTGAGATATTCGTTGAAGGAAAGGCGTTTTTTTGGTTCATTCTCAAAAGTTTCCCGTGAATCCTCCTCTATGAAAAGAGGTTTTTCACCCTTTATCCCATTTTTCGACTGGAATTCTTCATCGGCTTCAAGGATGAGCCAGTTAACGCTGTTGCCCTTTCTTTTAGTCTCCCGCTTTGCCTTGCCCATCAGATCCTCGCCCACCGAATGGATTCTGGTAAACGGCGTGTGGATTGACGTAACTATGAATGAACCTCCGAATGATATGTCGTTTATTACATATTCCCTTTCTTTTTCGTTTTTTTCACGTGCCTCTTTGTTTGCATTATCTGCGGCATCTATAAGCCATTGCTTTGTGAGGGTATCGCCGTATGTTTTTATATTTTTCACCTTTTCGTTCATTATTGAGGAATAAGTACGGACGAATTCGAGGATATACTTCTCCGGCATGACAATACAGAGATCATCGCCGCCGGCAACGATAAGCCTGAACGGTATATAGGTATGTACGATTGCCTTATTGTCTGCTTCTGATTTAACTACCCATTTAGATGAGGGAAAAACCTTTTTTAAGGCATCCGCAAGGACATCGATGAAAAATTCTTTTAGGTTATCAAACGTTCCGAGAATTTTTTCCTCATCCTGCATAAGCCAGAGGGGCACCATATCCCCCATATTGTTTATATCGGACATCCAGACGGCTATGCGCTTTCCCTTTTCAGACAAATCTTCCCCTCCCGGAAAAAGATCCTCCATGTCAAGGGGGATTTCGGGCATGACATCTGCTTTTAAGAATTCGAGGTATTTTTTATAGATCCTGTTTATACTGGTAAGTTTTTCGTCGTCCTTGGATTTTAGAGCAAGCAAATCGATGCGGGCATTCTTCCTGGCGGTATGGCAAATGCGGCAGAGCTTCTTGTTTTTAGGGGCATATAATCCTTTTTCCGCCGGGTATTCCTCGCATTCTTCGCATACTTTTATATGCGGATTGAATGTGATTCCGTATCCCCTGAATACACGCTTTTTCTCACTGAGTTCGTGCACTATGCCGGGGTAAGGTTTGCCGTTGAGTTCCTTTTTTTGAGCATCTTTCAATGATTCCGCCGGCACTATGGATGACATCTGATATTCAAGCATGGGAAGCTTCGTCGATATAAGCTCTGTCAGTTTTTTTTTGGCGGCTTTAGCCTGTTCCTCAGAATGGAATCTTGCAGTAAACTTGCCGCCGCCTGCAATAATTATAATTATTTCATTGGGCTCTTTTGCAATATTCCTCATGTCTATCTCGTTGAGTTCGGAAAGCATCTGGCTTATACCTGCTATAGACCAAAGGCGATCATGCCGTAAAACTGTTTTTTGAATGGCTGAATATTGCAGCGAGAAATAAAAATGGTTGGTCGATGTCATGATACCCCCCTATTTTCTGTTGTCAGCAGTAGAAAAAAATCTAAAACGCTCTATTTTTTGCAGTATAAAAGTATATAATATTTGGAATAATTGATGTCAACCAAAATAATATCTTTTACATTCAATTTATGGAAAATAATATGGTTTTATGCTATATAGTTACAAATCAGCCCAAATAAGGAGTGAATTATTATGTCGGACGGCAATCTACTTTTGTGTGAGTCGCCTCACATAGATTCCTACAAAAGATTTCTCAATGGATTTGGCAGAAACATCAGAAGCTGGCTAACAAACTTCTGTAAAGAAAACCAGCATTTCAGGGAACTCAAAGACGAGATAAATGTTACCACAAACGTTTACGGAGAATATGTTTTTCCCGATTCCGATGAAGAGAATGAATGCAGGCTTAAAAATAAAACCCTTGAGATGCCCCTTGAGTTAACAATCAGCGATAGTAAAGGCTATAGCCGCAGCATAAAGATTGGAACGCTGCCTTGCATTACCAGCAGAGGATCTTTTATTACAAAAGGCGTAAAGAAGGCTCAGGAACGCTTCCTCGTCGCCCTTTTAGGCAAATCGCCCAATATATTTTTTAAAGAATATGATGTGGAGCAAGCGCATGTAAAAGAGGTTATCTTTATGCCTGAGGCTGGTTATCGCTTTATATTCCAGCGCAGGGATAATAAACCAGTGGAGGTTATCATGCCAAACGGCAAATCATGTAAGCTATCTGTTTTTCTCAGTATTCTCGGCTTTTCCGGCGAAGATGTCGATAAGGGCATATTTGACACAGCCTACCTCGATAAACTCGATATACCTGCGGAGAAAAAGGAAGAGATAATACAGAATACAAGAAAACTCTTTATTGATTGTAAACTTACAACAATGAAAAAACCCGCCTTGAGTTCAATAAAGAATTTTGCAAAAAATATGGGCATAAGATTACAAACACTCCAGGAAGAAGGGGATAGTCAGGACATAAACGAAAGATTTTTAAAAGAAATACGTGAGAAAATTGCAAAAACCATAGTAGGCAAAGTCTGCAGGGCTCAGATAAACCGAAAAATAAAATGCGTTACGGGAAACCTCGACATCGAATCTGAATACATCGACATAAAAAGAGATTTTTCAAACATTATAAAGGCTTTTATTGCATACATAAACAGCTTTATAGCCACCGACGACCCCTGGGATCTGGGCAATCTCAGAGTATCGCTCGTTGGCGACTACCTCCACGAAGCATTTAGACAATGGCGCAAATATATTGAGCGAAAGATGACAAGAAATGTGGGCGCATCCGGTGTAAAAGACATAAATTCGCTCATTGATCTTCTGGAAGGTGCAAATAAGAATATGGGCAGGGTAAGCCATTTTGATAGATACGTTTCGTTGTGGCTTGTTCATTCTCCAATGTCGCAGTTGGTCAAGGAGGAAAGCGGAAATGCCCTTGAAGCGGCGTCCCTGACAAGAAAAATAACATTTAACGGCGGGATTTGGGGAGGCATAGCCATAGGCCACAAAAGAGAACCTCGGGACATCCACTGGTCTCACTACGGACGTATCTGTCCGCTTGACACACCCCAGTCGGAAGATGTCGGGCTTACGCTGTCGCTGACAATATCTTCAAGGGTAAACGAACTCGGGATTATTGAAACACCTTGTTACAAGGTTATCCATACTGCAGAAGGAATAAGAATAAACAAAGAGGAAATCGTATGGGTTTCGCCCTGGGATGAGGCAAGCGGCAACGTTTGGATAGCATTTCCCGACCAGGAAGATTTATTGCTGAGGGGTAACTGCGTCGAGGCACACGGCGGCGACAGTATTTTGGAAAGCGTAGAACCCGCTCGGGTCAGCTATATACATCCCTCATCGGACGGCATGTATGGAATTGCAGCCAACCTCATCCCTTTTCGCAGGCACAATGACCCTGTAAGGGGTACGATGTCCTGCAGTTTTGTAAAACAGGCTCTGCCCCTGGAAATTAAAACAGCTCCTTGCGTAAAGACAGGTTTTGAGAAATACATACCTGATGCCTTCCGGGTTTCTTTCTGGACTCTGGATGACGAAGAAATGGCTTTTGGGATTGATCTGCTTGCCGGCTATATGCCCTGGAAGGGATGGAATTTTGAGGACGCACTTGTAATATCGGATACGGCAGCCAATAAATTAACCAACATCCGCGAAAATCACATCACAGTTAAAATTAGACAGTCGCTTAGAAATCACCGCAGAAAATATCAACATTTTAAAAAAAGCAAACACGCCTTAGCAGAAGCGCTCGGCAAGTATGACGAAAACGGGTGTCTATTGGCAGGGACAACCGTATCAGGGGAAGACTCCCTTGTGATTGAAATCACTCATCCCGATCCAATTTACCATAAAATATCCGAATACCTCGACACAAAAGATGTGATCGGAATAATCGTAGGCTGTGAAAATATAAACAAAGGAGATGATTCACCTCCACATTTCAAGTTTACAATCAGAGACAAAAGAAAAGCTGAGATTGGCGACAAACTGGCTAACCGCCACGGGCACAAGGGCGTCATAAGCAAAATCCTTTACGACCATGAGATGCCTTACTTTCTGCTGTCCGATAGTTCGCAGGAGATGACCGAAAAGTGCCCTTGCGGGGAAACCCGTCCGCACAGACACTTTGAAATACTCATCAACCCTCTAAGCATAGTATCCAGAAAGAATCTTGGTCAATTATATGAAACATTGGAGGCGCGCGATGAATCAATGAGGACTTTGCCTGAAAAGGTGGATTGCTACATGCCGGACGGCAATGGCGGCTGCACCAAATTAACAAACAAGGTTTTTGCAGGCAGACAATATATAATGAAGCTCGATCATAACGCCGCTGACAAAATCCATGCGAGATCCCGCACACCCGATGCATACAATTCATTTGTCGAACAGCCATTAAAGGGCAGGCGCCTTGATGGTGGGCAGAGGCTTGGAGAGATGGAAATATGGTCATTGATGGCTCACAATGCCAATAATATTTTGAGAGAATTCGTAACCATAAAATCCGATAATATAAGAGGCAGAGACATTCTCTTCTCGTCTTTATTATCAGGCGATTACAAGATTCGATTTGAATATGATTTTCCGGAGGCACTCAAGACATTCGCAGCATTCTGCATGGGATTGGGCATAAACGTAACATTGCAGGAGGATGGCAGAGAGGTCTTTTATCCCTTTGAATATAAAAGTTATCCTGAGGTTGTCAAAGGTGTTAAGCTTTCTATAATGAACACCAAAGACTTTGCTGAAAAAGTGTCATGCGGGGAAGTTAAACTTCCTTCGAACGGAACTAAACCAGAAGGCTATCTTTACCATCCTGAGGGACTTGAATCAGAAAAGATTTTTGGACCGGTGAAAAGCTATTCATGTGCCTGCGGTGAACATGTTCGGGACATAAACGCAAAAAAGTCAGCGCAAAAAGAATGCAAAACCTGTGGAACGCCTCTTTTGAAATCTATTCACAGGCGATGGCGTTTTGGCCACATCGGGCTCGCCGCTTTGATACCCAACCCGTTTTTTATGAATTCTATCAAAGAAGAACTTCAAGAATATATCGGACTTACCAATGTTGAAATTGAACAGCTTTTGAAAAACAATAGATTAAGGGCTTTTAAACGGATAGAAGACGCCCAGGCTTTTTTCATATCCGTCTTTGTGGGTTCTTCGGAATTTAGAAAAGGGTTAGGCAAAGTCTGGAGTGAAATCCCTGTTTCCAAAAACCCTAACAAGGAGGAAGCTAAAAAGGTCTTTAAATTTTTTATGAATAAAGCAAAATGTGAAAGCAAATCACTTCTCAAATATATAAACGACTTTTTTAAAGACATAATTGAAACCGAACATATATCGGGCATAGATTTGCTGTCGGATATGCTGAGCGTGCACAAGGAAGTTTCTAATCTGAATATGGTTAACCTTCCGGTTATTCCGCCCAAATTGCGGTACAGGTTTAAGATACCTAACGGCAAAATAAAAGCGCATGATTTGACCGAACTATACAAAAATGTACTTCGCGCCAATAACGCATTAAAGGATGTCCTTCTATGGAAAGACAGCATGGAAATCAGTGAAAAAAATGAATATATCAACCGAAGAAAGCGGCTTTATATCTCCGTTTTACAACTAATGTGCAATGACAAACAGTCATTTGCAGAAAAATTGAGAGATTACAGTATACCCGGCAATCCAGTTCGCCATTCATTATCTACACACATGGAAGGCAAGGAAGGGCTTATAAATGGGTATCTTTTAGGCAAAAGGGTTGATTTTTCCGGCAGGGCGGTCATCATACCGGACCCGAATCTGCATATCAACGAATGCAAACTGCCGCCTGCTCTTATCCTGAAGTTGTTCCGCCCGCTAATATCATCCCGACTCAAGGCAAAAAATATGAGTATGCCAACCGTAATTGACGGAAGACTCGATTGTGACAGCGAAACTCTTCGCATAATAGAGGATATTCTTGAAGAGAACAATGTACTGCTTAACCGTCAGCCCACGCTTCACAGACTTGGGATGCTTGCGTTCAAGCCCCTTATAGGCGAGGGATCGGTCATAGCTATTTCTCCGCTTGTGACAGCCGGATTCAATGCCGATTTTGACGGCGATCAGATGGCTGTGTTTCTGCCATTAACGGACGATGCAAAAAAGGAGGTAGCGTCACTGTATCCCTCTGAAAACAAGTGGCATCCGGCGGATGGGAGTTTAGCCTTAAGTCTTGCCCAGGACATATCTTTAGGCGTATATCTTGCGACAGGCAAAAGCAAAAAAGAAATCAAAAAGGAATTTGAGGACAGCTCAAGAACGGATGATGTAGTTGAAAATCTTATTACATTGTCACGAAGTGCATTCAACAAGGTAACCGGCGAGGGCATCAGTTTTTCCCTGGATGAATTATTAAACATATCCAGAGCATTTAATGCGTCATGCAAAACCGGCGTGAATGATACTGAAGCGCTCTATGCGGCGGTGAAGAACAACAGCCCGGTATTGCATGCTTTTATAGAATCGGGGGCAAGGGGTACATGGGAAGATATGATGCATCTGACCGGCAAAATCAGTGAAAAGGGCGATAGCTCGAACCTTGCTCTGGGCTTGACGGTTGGTGAACAGATGGAAGCAGCGAGAGTTGCCAGAATAAATCTCGTAGACACAAAGCTGGGGACAGCAGAGGCAGGCGCTTTAACAAAACATCTCGTATCTCTCGGACAGGCTTTGTGGATAGATCGCCAAGATTGCGGAACTTCGGATGGGATCGAGATAAGTACAAAAAAAATGGAATCTAATCGGGATATGATTTTATACAGTCTATATGGAAAGGTGCTTGCAGCGGATTTTAGAGAATATAAAAGAGGATATTTTATCGGCTATAGCGATGCGGAGGCAATGACGCAGACACTCCTCGACTTGGAAGAAAGCATATTTGTCCGAAGCCCGCTTTACTGCAAATCAAAAAACGGAGTGTGCCAAACATGCTACGGTGTTTTCCCACCGAAAGGAAAGAATCTTAACAAATGGACTGTCGGGGAGTTTCCTCCAACTGAGACAAGGGTCGGCATCATCGCCGCTTCGGCTGTCAGTGAACCTGGGACTCAGATGGCGCTGAGAAAAAAACATACAACGGAGCAGCCACAAGCAAGCATTAAAGAAATCAAATATTCATTTCAATACAATGTTTTCAGTCCTGCATTCCAGTTAAGGGATTTTCCTAATTACGCAGCCGCCGAAAAGGTGTCCAGAGAATTGCATAAATTATTTCCTGACATTAAATTTTTGAAAATAGAAAACTCCGATGATGACACAACAGACATTGAAATAATACTTAAAAAACTCAACAAGTTAATAGATAAAAGAGATTTTTACGATAAGCACTTTGCAGGAATCATGCAAGAATCATACATCGAGGAAAATGCTGAACTCAAAATGCTTTGCAAGAACACAGAGCAATATCGAAGAATATCCGCACATAAAATCAATCTTGGAAACCACTTTAATATTCAAATGTTTAACAGGAGGCTGCTGGAAAAATACTTTCCGGATTACATCTACAGGCTAAATTTATGGGACAGGGTTGAGTCAGAGCTTTTGAAAGTAGAAAAAAACTACCGGAACATGGGTCATTCTGTTTTATCAACACATTTCGAGGTCATCTTTAAGGGTATTTATGATACTCTATGTAAACAGGATGGCTGGATATCTTCGGCATCCTACCCCGATATTTTTACAGACATAGATACGCTTCGTGTAATTGCAACTTCGGCATTCAATAGCAAAACGGATAATCTGAATGGCTTAAAGGAACGCACTTTGATAGGAAAACACTTACCCTCGATCAAGGAGCAGAATATATGATTGGAATATCAATAAAGCCGGTAATAAAAACAAAAATACAAGTTGAAAACCGCATAAAAACCCTCATAGCAAACATTGTGACAGCCTCCATAAAAACGCAGACACTGACCAGTATAAAAGAAGAAATTGCAATCATGAAGGATGAAGGTCTTATAGATTACGATAAGGACTTTGTGAGGTGTCCAAAATGCGGAAACCTCCTGGATGCCGATTCTGCTTTATGTAGCGCTTGTGGTTATAATTTTATCGAAAAGACTGAAGACGACGAAAACAGCATTAACGATGAGATAGAACGTGATGAGGATACACCGGTTCATGCCTATGACGAATATAATTTGTACGATGAGGAAGTGCGGGATTACGATATTTCTGATAGATTTTCTGACAAATTAATAGAATACGGGTGGGCTGAAAGCGATGCCGAGTTTGGGGGTTTGGTGTGCGCCAAAATTTGGGAAACAAATAAGCCGACAAATCTGGACGATTTCACAAAGTGTCTCATTGAAATAAACAATATATATGCTCAACAACTTATCGATGACAAATTGAAAGAATACATCTTCGAGGAATTTAAAAAAATTCTTGAAGAAGAAAGGGATTCCAACAGAAAGGTATCTGAAAACTGCATCATAGAGATTTACCGTGTCGATGATAAATGGATTGTTAATGTCAATGACCCGCTCGCCGGCTTTGAGGCGGCTAATCTGAACAAATTAGTCAATATCGGCGGCGGGAAGGGAAACTATTCTATTAAGTTAGGTCTCTATTTAGATATATTGAAAGCCAGAGGAGACAATTTAAGGAAACTCGGTTTTTCCCTTTTAAACAAAAGAAAAGATTTTTTCGAAGCTGAAACATTAGACAGTGCAAAAAATGTACTAAAAGAAAAACCTCTTCATCAGAAGGATGTAGCAATAGAGATTGGCGTTTCTGAAAGCACACTGTCAAGGTGGTGTAATAGAAATGGAGAGCTTGTATCAACGCCGCACGGAATCATCCCGCTGAAGGATTTTTTTACGATTGCTGCAGGCAGACAAAAAGAACGTGATACAACAAAGAAGAAAATCAAGGAGATAATCGACGAAATCAGTGCAAAAGGCAAATCTGAAATATCGGAAATACTTAATCAGTTGAGAGAAAGCGGAATAGAAATGTCAGAAAGAAATTTACGTTATTATCTCAAAGAAAACAGCGATTTAATAGACTAATCGGGATTACGTTTCGAACACTGAATCATGCGGCCTTAATTTGCTGACTGCTTTTCGTGTTTTTTTTACTTTTGGACAGGGCATCCACCAAACCCGACTTAGCGGATTCGACCCTTAAAATCCTTAATTTAATTTTTTTGGTCTCATAATTTCAATATATTACAAACCCTTAATCCCCAAAATCCGCTGTGTTGAAGACTTACCCCCTTTTCAGGAATACGGGGTGGATGGTATTCTACAGATACCATGTTTCTCCGCTGCACAAATCGCAAAAAGGATGGTAAGGATCATCGATATTGGAATGTTGTTAAGAACCACCGGATTGCAGGAGGCCGGGTTATTCAGAGGCAGGTTCTTTACCTCGGAGAGATAAACGACTCCCAACAAGAGGCTTGGCGCAGAACCATCGAAGTCTTCGAGGATGGGTCCCCGAAAACGACAGCGCTCTTTCCCGAGGATCGCTCTTATGAAATCAATGACAATCAGATTGTAAAAGTTCTGTTGAAGGACATAGAGTTGCGCCGGCCCAGACAGTGGGGTGCGTGCTGGCTGGCATATGCATTATACAAGCAACTTGGTCTCGATACATTCTGGGCAGAAAGATTAACCCCGAGCCGAAAAGGGACCCGCTGGGATCTCATTGCCCAAGCGCTCTGTTGCTACCGTCTGATCGATCCCGGAAGCGAATGGCGGCTTCACCGGCACTGGTATGAGACAAGCGCCATGGCAGATCTTCTGGGAGCAGGTTTTGAACTGGTGGAGATCCATAAGCTCTATACGTGTCTTGATCAGTTGCTCGAACATAAACGAGCGCTATTTGACAATCTGACGCAACGCTGGAAAGATCTGTTCAATGTAAAATTCGATGTCCTCCTATATGATCTGACCAGCACCTACTTTAAGAGCGATCCTCCTTTTCCGGAGGGAAATAAAAGAAGATATGGTTACAGCAGGGACAAAAGGTTCGATTGTGTGCAGGTAGTCATTGCCTTGATTGTTACCCCGGAAGGATTCCCTCTGGCCTATGAGGTTATGGCGGGTAATACCTCCGACAACACCACTCTTCAGGAATTTCTTAAGAAGATCGAAGATCAGTAGGCAAAGCAGAACGTATCTGGGTGATGGACTGGGGTATTCCTACAGAAAAGGTATTGCAAGATATGCGCGAAAGCGATATCAAGGTCTTCTGATGTATGATTCTTTTCGTGGATACCAAAGTTGATGTCCAATACAGAAACAGAGGTATTAGTATGGAAAAGATCCCTAACGCAGTTTACACAAGAGAACTCAGGAAAGAAGCAGTGAAGATGATAACAA
>Ga0067045_1028745_pt1 | contig 28226 bp, 22 predicted proteins | sample TerdegcTABiofilm_FD_59184 | JGI IMG/M metagenome (GOLD analysis project Ga0067045, IMG submission 59184) | Combined Assembly of (Gp0054472, Gp0054536) Wastewater bioreactor microbial communities from Singapore -Terephthalate degrading...
AGATCCCTACCTTTGCCCCGGGCGACACCATTGTCGTTCAGGTGAAAGTGAAGGAAGGCGACCGTTCGCGTCTGCAAGCGTTCGAAGGTGTTGTTATCGCCAAGCGTAACCGCGGCGTAAACAGTGCTTTCACCGTACGTAAGATCTCCAACGGTGTTGGCGTAGAGCGTACTTTCCAGACCTACAGCCCGCAAATCGACAGCATGGCTGTCAAGCGTCGCGGTGACGTACGTAAAGCCAAGCTGTACTACCTGCGTGACCTGTCGGGTAAAGCAGCTCGCATCAAGGAAAAACTGGCTTAAGTCCAGCTTCCGATGCAGAAAAAAGCAGCCTACGGGCTGCTTTTTTGTGCCTGGAATTTAACCCAGGCGCTGGTCAGGCGTCATTGGCCCCGGGCTGGATCAGCGCCACCAGGGTCCAGCCAGCGGCGGGTTTGATCACGCTGTCGGGTGTCAGCACGTAGACCCAGCCACTGGGTTCCTGGGCAAACAGCAGCGTCGCACGATCACCGTGCAGCGCCTGATAGTCCTCCCAGCCAAAACCGTCGGTCAGGTGAGTGGTATAGAGTTCGGCGCCCTGGCTGAGCAGGCTGGCCAGCTTGGTGTAGGTCAGCACCTGGCTGCCCAGCAGTTGCCCACGGTGCTCGTGGCTGGCGCGGTGCTTGTCGGTGCGCCGGCTTTCCTGGCCGCTGGCCAGGGAGAACATGCGCTGATGCCCGAACTCATGACGAAAGCGCATGGTGGCCAGGGTATTGAGCTCCCCCGAAGGGGAGAGCGCCAGCAGGTGGCCGAGGCCGACCAGGTCCAGGTGAGCGTCCGCGTGTTGCGAGGCCGGATTACCGAAGTAAGTAGGCAGCCCCTCCATGCGCGCTGCACGGATGTTTTCCCAGCTCGAATCGGTCAGCAGCACGCGGCTGCCCAGTTGCTGCAGGGCCTTGCCCAGTGCCCGTGAAGGACCGTTGGCGCCCACGATGAGGAATCCGCTGGGGGCGGGCTCGGCGACTTTCAGCAGGCGCGCCAGGGGGCGGGCAGTGGCGCTTTGCAACACCACCGTGCCGATAATGACCGCAAAGGTCAGGGGCACCAGCAGCAGCGCTCCTTCGTGACCGGCCTCATGCAGGCGGATCGCAAAGATGGCCGACACCGCCGCCGCGACGATGCCCCGTGGTGCGATCCAGGCCAGCAGCGCGCGCTCGCGCCAGTTGAGGCTGGAACCCAGGGTCGAGAGCACCACGTTCAGTGGTCGGGCAATGAACTGAATCACCAGCAATAGCAGTAGGACCAGCGGCCCGAGGGCGATCATCGCGTTCAGGTCCAGGCGGGCCGCCAGCAGAATGAACAGGCCGGAGATCAACAGCACGCTGAGGTTTTCCTTGAAGTGCAGGATGTGCCGCACATCCACCCCCTTCATGTTGGCCAGCCACATGCCCATCAGGGTCACCGCCAGCAGCCCGGACTCGTGCATCACCTGGTTGGCGGCGATGAAGATCGCCAGTACGGCGGCCAGTGACGCCAGGTTGTGCAGGTATTCCGGCAGCCATTGGCGCCGAATCAGGGTGCCGAGCGCCCAGCCACCGGCGATGCCGAACAGGCTGCCGCAGAGGATGACCCCAGCGAATGTCAGCAGGCTGTGCTTGATGCCGTGGCCTTCGGCGCTGGCGATGATGAAGCTGTAGACAACCACCGCGAGCAACGCGCCAATCGGGTCAATGACAATGCCTTCCCAGCGCAGGATATTGGCAATCGAGGCCTTCGGGCGCACCACCCGCAGCATGGGCACGATGACCGTGGGGCCGGTGACCAGGGTCAGGCTGCCAAACAGAATCGCCAGCAGCCAGTCGAAACCCAGTAGCCAGTGGGTGGCGACCGCGATCACCACCCAGGTCGCCAGGGCGCCGATGGTCACGAGGCGATGCACCACGCTGCCGATCTCGCGCCATTCGGACAGGTGCAAGGTCAGGCTGCCCTCGAACAGGATCAGCGCCACGGCCAGTGACACCAGGGGCATGAGCAGCGGGCCGAACATTTCCTGCGGGTCGAGCCAGCCCAGTACCGGCCCCACCACAATCCCGGTCAGCAGCAGAAACAAAATCGCGGGCAACTTCAGGCGCCAGGCCAGCCATTGGCAGCCCAAAGCTGCCGCACCAATGCCACCGAAGGCCAAAAGAATTTGCTGCTCGTTCATTGATGCTCCCTGTTCCTTGAAATAGCTGGCTATGAAAGACTAGCGGGCATCCTTACCGTTCCCTGTTTTTTTACGCGCAGCGCCTGGCCTGCGTGTCTTGAGTATCCATGCCTGCTATCGAACATCCTTTGATCGACCAGTTTCTCGACGCCTTGTGGTTGGAAAAAGGCCTCGCGGACAATACGCGCGACGCCTACCGCAGTGATCTGGCGCTGTTCAACGGCTGGCTCCAGGAGCAAGGGCTGGAGTTGCTCAACGCCGGTCGCGAGCTGATCCTCGACCACCTGGCCTGGCGCCTGGAACAGAATTACAAACCACGCTCCACTGCACGATTTCTCTCGGGTGTGCGTGGGTTCTATCGTTATCTGCTGCGGGAAAAGCTGATCAGCGTCGACCCAACGCTGCGGGTCGACATGCCGCAATTGGGTCGGCCGTTGCCTAAATCCTTGTCGGAAGCCGACGTCGAGGCCTTGCTGGCGGCGCCGGACCTCAGTGAGGCCATCGGCCAGCGGGACCGGGCGATGCTCGAGGTGTTGTACGCCTGCGGTCTGCGGGTCACGGAGCTGATCAGCCTGACCCTGGAGCAGGTCAACCTGCGCCAGGGGGTGCTGCGGGTCATGGGCAAGGGCAGCAAGGAACGCCTGGTGCCGATGGGGGAGGAGGCGATTGTCTGGGTCGAACGCTATATGCGTGATGCCCGTGGCGAGCTGTTGGGCGGACGACCCAGTGATGTGCTGTTCCCCAGCCTGCGCGGTGAGCAGATGACCCGCCAGACGTTCTGGCACCGGATCAAGCACCAGGCCAAGGTCGCCGGTATCGGCAAGTCCCTGTCGCCCCACACCTTGCGCCACGCCTTCGCCACCCATTTGCTCAACCACGGCGCTGACCTGCGGGTGGTGCAGATGCTGCTCGGCCATAGCGACCTGTCGACCACCCAGATCTACACCCACGTGGCCCGGGCCCGCCTGCAGGACTTGCATGCCAAGCACCACCCAAGAGGCTGAATCGAAGGCCCGTGGGTAGGCGCTTCGTTGCCTCGCGTTACCGGGAGTCGGCCACAGGGACCTTATGTGATAGGCTTTGCCGGTTTGCACGATGGACGGTTATGACCCGGTGTTTCGGTACGGGCGTTCTGGCCGATCCATTTGTCCGCCTTCAGGAGTTCTCATGCGTCTGACCCAGATTTTCGCCGCCGCAGCCATTGCGTTGGTCAGCACTTTCGCCGTCGCCGATGATGCGGCTGACAAAGCCATCCGCAAGAGCCTGGAAACCCTCCAGCTCGACACGCCGATCGAAACCATCAGCGCCAGCCCGCTGGCCGGTCTTTACGAAGTCAAGCTCAAGGGCAGCCGCGTGCTGTACGCCAGCGCCGACGGTCAGTACATCGTCCAGGGCTATCTGTTTCAGCTCAAGGACGGCAAGCCGGTCAACCTGACCGAGAAAACCGAGCGCCTGGGCGTTGCCAAGCTGGTCAACGGTATCCCGGTCGCCGAGACCGTGGTCTACCCGGCCATCGGCGAAACCAAGACCCACATCACCGTATTCACCGACACCACGTGCCCGTATTGCCATAAATTGCACGCTGAAGTGCCGGCCTTGAACAAAATGGGGGTCGAAGTGCGGTATGTTGCTTTCCCACGCCAGGGCCTCGGCTCGCCGGGTGATGAGCAACTGCAGAACGTGTGGTGCTCCACCGACAAGAAAGCGGCCATGGACAAGATGGTCGATGGCAAGGAAATCAAGGCGGCGAAATGTGCCAACCCGGTTGCCAAACAGTTCGCCCTGGGCCAGTCGATCGGTGTGAACGGTACGCCGGCCATCGTTTTGGCCGACGGCCAGGTGATTCCGGGCTACCAGCCGGCGCCACAAGTCGCCAAACTGGCGTTGGGTGCGAAATAATCCTGTGTCGTCACGGTAAGCCTTTGACGATCATGGAGCGACGACAGCCGTCGGCGTTCCATTAATAGAGAGCCGCACAGGTTGTGGCTGTTTTTCACGGCCGACCTTGTGTCGGCCGTTTTATGGGGAGTTCAAAGTGAATCCGGTCAAAGTAGGCATCTGTGGGTTAGGTACCGTCGGTGGCGGCACCTTCAACGTACTTCAGCGCAACGCCGAGGAAATTGCTCGTCGTGCCGGGCGTGGAATCGAAGTGGCACAAATTGCCATGCGCACGCCAAAGCCTCAGTTCCAGACGACCGGCATTACGATTACCAACGATGTCTTCGAAGTGGCCACGAACCCTGAGATCGACATCGTCATAGAGCTGATGGGCGGCTATACCGTTGCCCGCGAGCTGGTACTCAAAGCGATCGAAAACGGAAAACATGTGGTTACCGCGAACAAGGCGCTGATCGCCGTTCACGGTAACGAGATTTTCGCCAAGGCGCGCGAGAAAGGCGTGATCGTGGCATTCGAAGCGGCGGTAGCCGGTGGCATCCCGGTCATCAAGGCGATCCGCGAAGGCCTGTCGGCCAACCGGATCAACTGGGTCGCGGGGATCATCAACGGCACCGGCAACTTCATCCTTACCGAAATGCGCGAGAAGGGCCGTACCTTCGAAGACGTGCTCGTCGAAGCCCAGGCCCTGGGTTACGCCGAGGCCGATCCGACTTTCGACGTCGAAGGCATCGATGCTGCGCACAAGCTGACCATCCTGGCGTCCATTGCGTTCGGTATCCCGCTGCAATTCGACAAGGCCTACACCGAAGGCATCACCCAACTGACCACCGCTGACGTGAACTATGCCGAAGCCCTGGGCTACCGGATCAAGCACCTGGGTGTGGCTCGCAGCACCTCTCGCGGCATCGAGCTGCGCGTGCACCCGACCCTGATCCCGGCGGATCGCCTGCTGGCCAACGTCAACGGGGTGATGAACGCGGTGATGGTCAACGGCGATGCTGCCGGTTCGACCCTGTTCTACGGCGCTGGCGCCGGCATGGAGCCCACCGCTTCGTCGGTAATCGCCGACCTGGTGGATGTGGTTCGCGCCATGACCAGCGACCCGGAAAACCGCGTCCCGCACCTGGCTTTCCAGCCGGATTCTCTGTCGGCCCACCCGATCCTGCCGATCGAAGCCTGCGAGAGCGCCTACTACCTGCGCATCCAGGCCAAGGACCATCCGGGCGTGCTGGCCCAGGTGGCGAGCATTCTGTCGGAGCGGGGCATCAACATCGAATCGATCATGCAAAAGGAAGTCGAAGAACACGACGGCCTGGTGCCCATGATCCTGCTGACGCACCGTGTGCTGGAGCAGCACATGAACGACGCCATTACGGCCCTGGAAGCGTTGCAAGGTGTGGACGGTCCGGTGGTACGGATCCGTGTCGAACACTTGAATTAATTCAGCGGCAAGCGGCAAGCGGCAAGCTACAGGTTAAAGCCGGAGCGTTTTTACCCTGTAGCGTGCAGCTTGGCGCTTGAAGCCCAAACCAAAGGTTTGCCCCTATGCGTTATATCAGTACTCGCGGCCAGGCACCGGCCCTGAATTTCGAAGACGTTCTGCTGGCGGGTCTGGCCAGCGACGGCGGCCTGTATGTGCCGGAAAACCTGCCACGTTTCACCCAGGAAGAAATTGCTTCCTGGGCCGGCCTGCCGTACCACGAGCTGGCGTTCCGGGTGATGCGCCCGTTTGTCGCCGGCAGCATTCCGGATGCCGATTTCAAAAAGATTCTTGAAGCCACTTATGGCGCGTTTTCCCACAGCGCAGTAGCGCCTTTGCGTCAGCTCAATGGCAACGAATGGGTGCTGGAGCTGTTCCACGGCCCGACCCTGGCGTTCAAGGACTTTGCCCTGCAACTGCTCGGCCGCCTGCTTGACTACGTGTTGGAAAAACGTGGCGAGCGTGTGGTCATTGTCGGTGCCACATCGGGTGATACCGGCTCGGCGGCGATCGAAGGCTGCAAGCACTGCGAAAACGTCGACATCTTCATCCTGCACCCGCACAACCGGGTCTCGGAAGTCCAGCGTCGGCAGATGACCACGCTGTTTGGCGACAACATCCATAACATCGCCATCGAAGGCAACTTCGATGACTGCCAGGAAATGGTCAAGGCCAGCTTCGCTGACCAGAGCTTCCTCAAAGGCACGCGCCTGGTCGCGGTGAACTCGATCAACTGGGCGCGGATCATGGCCCAGATCGTCTACTACTTCCACGCTGCCCTGCAGTTGGGTGGCCCGGCGCGTTCGGTGTCGTTCTCGGTGCCGACCGGCAACTTCGGCGATATTTTCGCCGGCTACCTGGCCCGCAACATGGGACTGCCGATCAATCAGTTGATCGTCGCCACCAACCGCAACGACATCCTGCACCGCTTCATGAGCGGCAATCAGTACGTCAAGGAAACCCTGCACGCGACCCTGTCGCCGTCGATGGACATCATGGTCTCGTCGAACTTCGAACGCCTGCTGTTCGACCTGCACGGGCGTAACGGCGCAGCAATCGCCGGCCTGATGGACAACTTCAAGCAGGGCGGGGGTTTCAGCGTCGAACAGGAGCGTTGGACCGAAGCGCGCAAGCTCTTCGATTCCCTGGCCGTGGACGATGCGCAGACCTGCGAGACCATCGCCGAAGTGTTTGCCCAGACCGGCGAGCTGCTGGACCCGCACACCGCCATCGGCGTCAAGGCGGCCCGCGAGTGCCGTCGCAGCCTGGATATCCCGATGGTGATTCTCGGCACGGCGCACCCGGTCAAGTTCCCCGAGGCGGTTGAAAAAGCCGGTGTAGGAAAAGCGCTTGAACTGCCTGCCCATCTTTCTGACTTGTTCGAGCGAGATGAGCGTTGCACCGTTTTGCCAAATGACCTGAAAGCGGTACAGGCCTTTGTCAGTCAGCATGGCAACCGCGGCAAGCCACTCTGATCGGCAAAAACCTGACACATTTGAAGCCCGTCTCCTGACGGGCTTTCTTATTTCTGCATGTCACACTGCTGCCCCTCAGGGATGGGTGAGTGGATGTGAAGGACATGGGCATGCAGCTTTTGAGACGGTTGACGCCAGCCTTGCGCTGGCTGGTTTTGTTCAGCGTGCTGATGCTGGGCCGCGAAGGGCTGGCCAGGGCGCCGGACGCCTCGGCAGCGCAGGGCGTGGCGACGGCCAGGCCGCTGCTGCTCAGCCCGCAGGAGCGGGAGTGGATCGCCCGCAACCCGCAGGTGATCGTCGCTTCGGTGCAGTATCCGTTGTACCTGTTCAAGGACGAGCAGGGGCAGTGGACGGGCCTGAGCCACGATATCCTGCGACGACTCTCGCGAATGACGGGCTTGCAGTTTGTCCATCAGGAGTCGTTCTCCACCGAGCATCTGCTGGGCTTGCTGGAAAGCGGGCAGGCGGACATGAGCAGCACGCTGGCAGTGAACGATGAGCGCAAGGGCTTCCTCGACTTCAGTCACGCCTTTGGCGGGTCGGGCTGGGTCTTCGTCGGGCTGGCAGCGGGCGAGCCTGTGCAGTCGCTGGAGGCGCTCTCAGGCAAGGTCCTGGCATTGCCGGCCCGGCATGCCCTGGAAGCCGCTATCCGGCGCGACTACCCACAGATCCAGTTGCGCGCGGTGAAAACCTACGCCGAGGCGCGTGCCCTGGTCGAGAGCGGCGAAGCCGACGCCACCATCGAGAACGAAAATGGCACCTATCAGTTTCCGGCGGGACGACTGACCCTTGGTGCGAGCATCGAGGGCCACTGGGTGACCGACCATCTGGCCGTGCGCAAGGGCCAGCCGCAACTGTTGAGTATCCTCAACAAGGCACTCGAGGCATTTCCTCCCGCCGAATTACGCGCGATCCGCGCCAAGTGGCTCAGTGGCGTGGTGCCCGTGCAGCCACCATCGCCGTGGCAGCGGTTGATTCAATGGGCGTGCTGGGGGGGCGTGTTCGCGGGCGTGTTCGGCCTGCTCTCGGTGGTGTGGAATCGCCGGCTCAATCGCCAGGTCGAGTGCCGACTCAAAGCCGAAGAGGCGTTGAACGACCAGTTGGCATTCGAACAATGCCTGATCAACGCCATGCCTGATCCGGTGTTCGTCAGGGATCTGGAGGGGCGCCTGATCCAGTGCAACAAGAGCTATGAAGAGTACCTGTCGACGCGCTTTGATCGGGTCCAGGGCAAACGCCTGACCGAGGTCGATACGCTGCCGGCTGCCACGGGCCAATTGCTGCACGCTGAGTTCATGGCGCAACTGGGCAGCCGCAAAGGTCGTTTCATCGAACGCCAGCTGACGTTCAACAACGGCACCCGCTGCATCTACCAGTGGACGGTGCCCTTCTATAGCGCCAACGGCGTGCTGCGTGGCGTGCTTGGCGGCTGGACCGCGCCCCGTGGGCCGCGCCAGCAGGAGCCGCGCTGAGGTTTGGTGCGGTGTTTTTATCCTGTCATCTTTTCCCGGCATGCTCTGCCAACTAGGGTGTTGCGATATGCCTTCAGTCGAGATCTAGAACTTTCTTCTCGGGCCAGTGGTCATTTACAGTGAACACGCCTTGGCACTTTGTTTCGGACTATACAGTGGTGATCGAGATGGAAAGTATCAGCCTATTGTTGGGTGAAGCACTGAGCCCCTACCAGGTAACGCTGACCCCATCGGGTGTTTCTGGAGAGTGCCTGGTGACCTTGAAGAATGCCGTGGGCGCGATTGTGGTCGAGCGTGAGTTCAGTCAGGCGCAACTGTGCGACAAGCGCCAGCTCACCGACGTGGTCGACGGCTTGCATCGTGATGTGCTGATTGCTGAAGGACGGCTGCAACCCTGTGTAATCGCAGCCTTGCGCAATGCCGCGCAAGACAAGCCGGTAACGCTCGGCCACTGATTGAGTTTTTTCGGGAACCTTCCGGGCATCCCGTCAGTCAGACCCTGTACCAACAAGAGCAGGCATTGTGCTCCGGTGCTTGTTGCTTGTGGTACGGGTCCTTGTTGACCACGTTTAACCCCGAGTCGTCTCCCCACTTCTCGGGGTTTCTTTTGTCTGGCGTTTGTTCAAGGTGCCTGATCCTGGAAAAAACGTCGGGTGTCCTCCCGGTATTCGTCGCGAATCTGCGGGTCGAGCCACTGTGTATAAAACTCGATCAAGCGATTGTCCCGCAGCCTGAGTACCGTGGCGTTGATCGCTTTGATGGCCTGGTGCCCCTGGGCCGTATCCGAACAGGCGATATGGATCGACTGGTACTTGTCCGCGCCACGAATCCCGTAGAACTCCAGCTCCTCGGGCGCTATGCCCTGTTGCTGCGCCTGATAGCGAACTTCTGGCCAGTAGCCCAGCAATGCCACCAGGCGCCCCGCACGCTGCATCTGCAGAAGGCTGCCCAGGGCGTCGTTGCCGTAGTGGGCCGACAGGCTGCTGGCGGGCGCCTGTTGCAGGATGCGATCGACCACCTGGCCGTAACTGCGTTCGGCGACCACGCCGAGCTTGCTGTTGTCGCGCGCCAGCAGTAACCCCAGGTCAACCTGGTTGTCGATGATGTAGGGCGCCAGTGCGCCACGGTCCTTGTGGCGGATGGTGATGCCGTTACTGAGGATGCGAAAGGCCGGGATCGAATAGACGAGGCGTTTTGCCCGTTGCGGGTTCCACAGCAGCGAAGGGTCGCAGGTGAAGCTTGGCTCCAGGAGCATTTGCATGGCGCGCGCGCGATTGACCCGCATCAGGCTGTGCTGGTACTCGGGCATGCTGGCGATCAACAGCGGCATGAACTGATCGACCGCCCCCTGGTTTTTCTGTGTCCCCTCCAGAATCGTCAGCGGCGGCAAATCGCGCAGCAGCCAGACCAGGGTGCCCTTGTCATAGGCGGCGGCCGGCATTGCCCCAAGGGCAGCCATGGCCGCGCCGACCAGCGCCAGGCGCAGCTGTCGGCGGAGTGGCCGGCCCAGTGCAGACAGTCTGTTCAGCTTAGATCGCCCCATCTTCACGCAGGCGCGTGATCTGTGCCGCGTCATACCCCAGGGCACCCAGCACCTGGGCGTTGTGTTCGCCCAGTTCGGCACCCACCCACTCGCAGCTGCCGGGGGTTTGCGAGAGTTTGGGCACGATGCCCGGCATCTTGAATGCCTTGCCGTCGGGCAGCTTGGCCTGGAGGAACATCTCCCGGGCGAGGAATTGCGGGTCGCTGAACATGTCTTCGGCGCTGAAGATCCGACTGGCGGGCACCTCAGCGGCGTTCAGGCGTTCGATCACGGTATCCAGCGATAGCGAGCTGACCCACCGATCAATCACCCCGTACAGCTCGTCACGGCGGCTGTCGCGGCCATCGTTGCTGGCCAGGATCGGGTCGCCGGCCAGATCGTCGCGGCCGATGGTCTGCATGAACCGCTTGAAGATCGCATCGCCATTGGCGCCGATCTGCACATGCTTGCCGTCGGCACTGGTGTGAATGGAGGAGGGTGTGATGCCGGGCATGATGTTGCCGGTGCGCTCGCGGATAAAGCCGAACACATCGAACTCCGGCACCATGCTTTCCATCATGGCGAAGATCGCTTCGTACAGCGCCACGTCCACCACTTGCCCCTGGCCGCCATTGACTTCGCGATGGCGCAGAGCCATGAGCGCGCCGATCACCCCCCACAGCGCGGCAATCGAGTCACCGATGGAAATTCCGGTGCGTACCGGCGGACGGTCCTCGAAGCCGGTGATGTAGCGCAAGCCACCCATGGACTCACCCACCGCACCAAAGCCGGGCTGGTCCTTCATCGGGCCGGTCTGGCCAAAGCCGGACAAGCGCACCATCACCAGTTTTGGATTCAAGGCATGCAGCACATCCCAACCCAGGCCGAGCTTCTCCAGCACCCCGGGACGGAAGTTTTCGATGAGGATGTCGGCTTCGCTCAGCAGCTTTTTCAGAATGGCCAGGCCGTCGGGGTGCTTGAGGTTGAGGGTCAGGGACTTCTTGTTACGTGCCTGGACGAACCACCACAGCGAGGTGCCTTCGTAGAGTTTGCGCCACTTGCGTAACGGGTCACCGCCATCCGGAGATTCGATCTTGGTCACATCGGCGCCGAACTCGGCACAGATGCGCGAGGCGAATGGCCCGGCGATCAAGGTGCCGAGCTCGATGACTTTCAGGCCGGAAAGCGGTTTGGCGGTAAGCGGCATGGGCGATCCTGTAGGACAAAAGCGGAGTCAATGCAGCCTTTTATCATAGCCGGGTGATCATCGCCCAAGCTTGATGGTCGTCATGATTCGTTGAATGGCCCCGGCATCGGTTAGACTTGCCGCCTTTCCTCGTATCAAGAAGCCCGTTCATGGCCCAGCCGTCCACGACCTACAAGTTTGAACTGAACCTTACCGACCTCGACCGCAGCGTGTACGAGAACGTCAAGCAGACCATCGCCCGTCACCCTTCGGAAACCGAAGAGCGCATGACCGTGCGGTTGCTGGCGTATGCCTTCTGGTACAACGAGCAGTTGTCTTTTGGTCGCGGGTTGTCGGACGTGGATGAGCCGGCGCTGTGGGAAAAAAGCCTGGATGATCGCGTGCTGCACTGGATCGAAGTCGGCCAGCCAGACGCCGACCGCCTGACCTGGTGCTCGCGTCGCACCGAGCGCACCAGCCTGCTGGCCTACGGCAGCCTGCGTGTCTGGGAAGGCAAAGTGATCCCGGCGATCAGGAACCTGAAAAACGTCAACATCGCCGCCGTGCCCCAGGAAGTCCTGGAGACCCTGGCCAAGGACATGCCCCGTGTCATCAAGTGGGACGTGATGATCAGCGAAGGCACGATCTTCGTTACCGACGACCGTGGCCAGCATGAAGTCCAGCTGCAATGGCTGGCAGGCGAGCGCGGCTAAGGCCGACTGTCGATGGGGGAGCCTTCGCCCGTAGCCACCGCATTTAACCTGTGAATTGAAGAGAAACCACTGTCATCCCATGCGCATAGAACCTCGCCAGCTTCCCGCCACCCTGCCATTTCTCGGTGATCTGCCGCCGCTGCTGACCCGCTTGTACGCGGCGCGCGGGGTGCAGTCGGAGGCTGAGCTGGACAAGAGTCTGGCGCGCTTGATCCCGTTTCAGCAGCTCAAGGGGATTGAGGCCGCAGTCGACCTGCTGGTGGTGGCGTTGGAGCAGCGCCAGCGGATCCTGATCGTCGGCGATTTCGATGCCGACGGCGCGACGGCCAGCACGGTCGGGGTGCTGGGGTTGCGCCTGCTGGGGGCGGCCCATGTCGATTACCTGGTGCCGAACCGCTTTGAATACGGCTACGGCCTGACCCCGGAAATCGTCGAGGTGGCGTTGACCCGCACCCCGCAACTGCTGATCACCGTGGACAACGGTATTTCCAGCGTCGAGGGCGTGGCGGCGGCGAAACAGGCTGGGCTCAAGGTACTGGTCACCGATCACCACTTGCCGGGCGACGAACTGCCGCTGGCTGATGCCATCGTCAATCCGAACCAGCCCGGCTGCAACTTTCCGAGCAAGGCGCTGGCCGGTGTCGGGGTGATTTTCTACGTGCTGATGGCATTGCGGGCACGCCTGCGCAGCCTGGGCTGGTACGCCAGCACGGCGCAACCGAACATCGGTGAGTTGCTGGACCTGGTAGCGCTGGGCAGCGTGGCCGACGTGGTGCCCCTGGATGCCAACAACCGGATCCTGGTGCACCAGGGCCTGGAGCGGATTCGCGCCGGGCGCGCACGCCCTGGGATCAAGGCGATCCTCGAAGTGGCCAAGCGTGACCACGGGCGCATCACCTCCACCGACCTGGGCTTCATCCTCGGCCCGCGCCTGAACGCGGCAGGACGCCTGGATGACATGAGCCTGGGCATCGAGTGCCTGCTCACCGATAGCGTCGAGCAGGCCCGGGAAATGGCCGCGCAACTGGACGGCATGAACCAGGACCGCAAATCCATCGAGCAGGGCATGCAGCGTGAAGCACTGGCCCAGCTCAAGGACCTGCCGGTGGAGTCGATGCCGTTCGGCTTGTGCCTGTTTGATCCGGAGTGGCACCAAGGGGTGATCGGCATCCTCGCCTCGCGGATGAAAGAGCGTTATTTCCGTCCCACCATTGCCTTCGCCGATGCGGGCGACGGCATGCTCAAAGGCTCCGGGCGGTCGGTGCAGGGCTTCCACATTCGCGACGCCTTGAGCGTGGTCGCGGCGCAGCACCCGGACCTGATCAGCAAGTACGGTGGTCACGCCATGGCTGCGGGCCTGACCTTGCCAGAAGCGAATTTTCCGCTGTTCGCGCAGGCGTTCGACGCCGAAGTGCGCCGCCAGTTGCGTGAAGAAGACCTGACCGGAAGGCTGTTGTCGGACGGCACCCTGGCCGTAGAAGAGTTCCACCTGGAACTGGCCCGCGCCTTGCGCCACGCCGGCCCGTGGGGGCAGCATTTCCCGGAGCCGCTGTTTCATGGCGTGTTCCAACTGGTCGAGCAGCGGGTGGTGGGTGAGCGGCACCTCAAAGTGGTCCTGAAAAGTGAATGCGGTTCGGTAAAACTCGACGGTATTGCCTTTGGTATCGATCGCGAAGTGTGGCCGAACCCGACCATCCGCTGGGTCGAACTGGCCTACAAGCTCGATGTGAACGAGTTTCGTGGCCAGGAAACCGTGCAGTTGATGATTGCCCATATCGAACCGCGTTAAACCCTGCTGGCTGCGCCGATGTCGACTAGGCTCTAAGCACTGCTTGATTGGCCTTGTGACGTATCGTCCATTTTTTGCCCGCGGGGGCGGGTGCCGCATCCTTTCCTGTCACTCGTCGACTATTCAAACAGAACCCTGGAGCCTGCCCACTGATTCGAGAGGTGCCCCATGAGTCTGCTGCTTGAACCCTATACCCTTCGTCAATTGACCCTGCTCAACCGCATCGCCGTGTCGCCGATGTGCCAATACTCCAGCGTCAATGGACTGGCCAATGACTGGCACCTCGTACACCTCGGCAGTCGCGCCGTGGGCGGGGCCGGCCTGGTGTTCACCGAAGCCACCGCCGTGACCGCCGATGGTCGCATCACCGCCCAGGACCTGGGCCTGTGGAACGACGCGCAGATCGAACCGTTGCAACGCATCACCCGCTTCATTACCGCCCAAGGGGCGGTGGCCGGCATCCAGTTGGCGCACGCCGGGCGCAAGGCCAGCACTCATCGGCCCTGGTTGGGTAAACATGGCAGCGTCAAGCCGGCCGACGGCGGCTGGACCCCGGTCGGTCCTTCGCCGATCGCCTTCGATCCGGAGCATACCCAGCCCACCCAACTGAGCGAATCGCAGATCAGCGAAGTCATCCAGGCGTTTGTCGAGGCCGCCAAGCGCGCGCTGGAGGCAGGTTTCAAGGTGGTCGAGGTGCACGCGGCCCATGGTTACCTGCTGCACCAGTTTCTTTCGCCCCTGAGTAACCAGCGGCGTGACCAGTACGGTGGTTCGTTCGAAAACCGCATTCGCCTGGTGCTGCAAGTCACCGAGGCGGTGCGTGCCGTGTGGCCGGAGGAATTGCCGTTGTTTGTGCGGGTATCGGCCACTGACTGGGTGGAGGACGGCTGGAATCCGGACGAAACCGTGGAGCTGGCGCGGCGCCTGAAAGCCTTGGGGGTCGACCTGATCGATGTGTCCTCGGGCGGAACCGCGGCAAATGCCGAGATCCCCACAGGACCGGGTTATCAGACGCGATTTGCCGAACGGGTACGCAAGGAGTCCGGGATTGCCACCGGCACCGTAGGCCTGATTACCGAGCCGGCCCAGGCCGAACACATTTTGCGTACCTGTCAGGCCGACATCATCCTGCTGGCCCGTGAACTGCTGCGTGACCCTTACTGGCCGCTGCACGCCGATGACGACCTGGGCGGACGCAAGGCGATCTGGCCGTCACAGTACCAACGGGCAACTCACCGCGATCAGCCAATCCATGAGTCGGATCTGCGGGATTGACCGACGTGTAGGGGCAGGCTTGCCGACCTGCCCCTACACGGGATCGTTCAAAACGTAGGGGCTGGCCTACAAGGCAGGGCTTTTACGCTGCCGGCCAATCCGGATAGTTGCGCTTGTCCGGCGCTGGCGGGAAGTACTGGTACAGCCAGGTCTCGCTCAGCGTCCGGTCCTGGGTGCGGATGAACAGGCGCAGTTCGACCGGCTCCACGCTGTCGTTGGTGGGGAACCAGTCGAAGGTGATCCGGTAGCCCTTGATGTCGTCGAGCACCAGCACGTTGAAATCCTTGACCTCACCGTTCGAGGCGGTCACCACCGGCTCGATGCCGGTGCCCGGTGGCAGGCGATCCAGTCCGCCGCCATTGAAGTCGACGGCAAAGCGCCGCGCCCAGACCTTCGGATAATGCTCGCCCGGGGCCCAGCCTTCGGTGAAACCGCCCATGCCTGAACGGGTGGCATTGACCCGTGCCAATGGCGTACCAACAGGGGGCAGGGCGCTCCAGTAGAGTTTGTACCCGTAGTTCAGGGAGTCGCCCGCCGCCACCGGCTTTTTCGGGGTCCAGAAGGCCACGATGTTGTCCAGGGTTTCGCCCGTGGTCGGGATTTCCAGCAGGTCGATGGAGCCCTCGCCCCAGGCGGTGGTCGGCTCGACCCACAGGCTTGGACGCTTGCTGTACCAGTCGACGGTGTCCTGATAGCTGGCAAATTCGTGGTCGGTCTGGACCAGGCCGAAACCTTTCGGGTCCTTGTCGGCGAAGGCGTTGAACTGCAACGTCGCCGGGTTGTTCAGCGGGCGGCAGATCCACTCGCCGTTGCCGCGCCACATGGCGAGGCGGTCCGAGTCGTGGATTTGCGGGTGAATGGTGTCGCACATGCGCCGCTCATGGGTGCCGCAACTGAACATGCTGGTCATCGGTGCAATGCCCAGTTGTTCAATGGCGGTGCGGGCGTTGACGTGGGCATCGACGGCCATCACCACCTGCGTGGCCTGGCAATCGATGTCGAAGCGGTAGGCCCCCGTGGCGCTCGGCGAGTCGAGCAGGGCGTAGACCACAAACCGGGTGCTGTCCTTGTCCGGGGTTTCGAACCAGAACTTGGTGAAATCAGGGAATTCTTCGCGTTTTTTCCCGTAGGTGTCGATGGCCAGGCCACGGGCCGACAAGCCGTACTGGCCGGTGTTGTCCACCGCGCGGAAGTAGCTGGCGCCGAGGAACGACACCACGTCGTGCCGATCCAGCTCCGGGGCCTTGAACAGCTTGAACCCGGAGAACCCCAGGTCACCCTTGAGCTGCGCCGTATCGACTTTGGAATTCTGGTAGTTGAACAGCGCCGGGCGGAAGTGCACTTCTCGCGCCTGCCGGGTTTTCGGGTCGACGCTGTACATGCGCACTGGCTGCTTGAAGCCCATGCCGACATGGAAAAACTGCACGTCCAGTTGGCCGTTCAGTTCATTCCACAGGGAATGCTTGGCATCGTATTGAATGGCATTGAAGTTCTGCGGCGTCATGCTGGCCAATGTCGGCGGCAGCACTTGCTTGGTGTCCACGTAGCGGGTGCTGGCCAGTTGTTTGGCCTGCACCTTCAGCGCCTCGAAATCGAAGGCTTGCGCCTCACCATCAGCCGTGCCGGCCCAGGCACGGGCGGCCAGCAGGCCGGTGGCCGAGAGGCCGGTGTAGGCGGCGATGGCCATGGAGGCCTTGAGCAAATTCCTGCGGTGCATAGGACAACCTGTCTTGGACGATCCCGCGGCGTTCCTGGCTGCGTTACGGATCAGAAATAGAGGTTCGGACAAGCCTTCGGCCAAACGCATGGGAGTTTAAACAGATGGCAAACAAGTTAAAGGGTTCGAAATAACTCGCAAACTGATTGGCTTGCACTTTGCGCAAAACTGCGACGTGGGAGATCGCGGTTGGGGTTCAACGTCTGTCCGACGCAGTGTTTAAAATAAGCGTTTTCATTTTTTTGACTAATTACTCTAAAAATACCTCGCAACGGATTTTTTGTTTCTATTCTTAGGTTCATGACCGGCCCTTGCCCATGGGTTGGCGCAGGTTGAAGCAACAGCAGGGCGATGGAGTAACCAGGGTTTCATCACATGCAGAGGGACATCGTCCATGGCTAGAGCGCAAGGCATTATCGGTTGGCTGGGTTGTTTTGCAGGCATGAACCTTTCGCGGCGATCGCGCCGGTTGAGTTCAGAGGAGATAAAACTGCTGGAGCGTTATCGCGAGCTCTCGGAGAGTGACCGGATCGCCATGCGCTATCTGGTGGAGGCGATGCGCAGTGTGTCGCGGTTCTGAAGCAGGGGAGAGCGTCACCCATGCAGGTGACGCTCGGTTCGCTGATGCAGGACCTCAGCCCACTTCACCTACCGCCCTGTACGCCTCATCGATCGCGGCATGGGCATAGGCACTCCAGGCTGCGTCGGAGTTGGCGATGCTGACCTTGCCCACGGGCTGACGTGCCAGGTTCATCAACTTTTCACTTTCGTCGGAATCGTCGTACAGGCTATTGGAGAAGTACGCGTAGCCGTGTGACCAGCGATTGACGGTGATGCCCAGGATATCGGTCTGGTGGTTGAAGCCGCCCGGGCCGAGCATGCGTTGCAACTGATCGCGCAGTTGCGCTTCGAGCACTTCGAACGTCTGTCCGTACAGCCGGCCGCGACCGGCACGGGCCTGGTCGCGGGCGTTCATGCCACTGTTGGGGCTGGTGGGCACATAAACCATGTGCAGGCCAATGGGCTGTGTCGGGTCCTTGGGATGATCGTAGCCGCCCATGCTCACCGGGTAGTCGAGCTTGATCCGGCTGTAGGGCTGGGTCGCGGCATAGATTTCGTGGACCCCCAGTTTCTGGAACGACTGCCAGTTGCGGATCACCACCTTGGTGTACACCAGCGGGAATTTCACGTTCTGGCTCAGGGCGTGGGATTGTTCGGCCGAGAGGTCGCGCAGCAGGTAGGGAATCATCATGTTGTAGCAAGCCATGATGCAGTGCTTGCCACGCACCTGGCTTAGTTGTCCGCCTCGGCTGTAACCGATGTTCACCCCGTTGCCGACGTTGCGCACGCTGACTGCGGTGCTGTTGAGGCGAATGCGTACCGGGGTTTTTGCCTGGTCGAGTTTGCTGTAGTCGAACGGGGCCAGGACGATATCGTCCATGGTGTGACCGGGGGCCACGGCCGGGATCAGGCTGCGCACCAGCAAGCGGGCCAGCGAGGCGTTGCCGTCGGGGAAGTGGTAGATGTAGGGCTCTTCCATTTCCGCCTGGGCTTCTTCGCTGATCGGCTCCAGGTTCATTGCCGCGAAGCCTGGGAAGCCGACGTTGTAGGCGTCATACGCTGCCACGGCATCGATGCTCAGGGCCATGAAGTCGTTGGTGCGGCTCTGGAAATACTTCACCGCCTGTTCCGAAAGTCCGACATCCTTGAGCAGGAAGTCGCGATAGCTGGTGCGCTCCAGGTGGGCGGTTTTGTCTTCGGTGGATTGGCCTGCCAGGTAGTCCTTGGGGGCGCTGTGTACGGCGATCAGCGCGTCACGGTCGGCCTGCGGTAGGGGGAAGTCGTTGATGAAGTCTTCAATGCGGCGGGCGTGCAACTGGTCCGGGGCGATGTCGTCGGCCACCATGGGGGTCGGGTCGCCGGTCACCAGTTTGTCTTCGCCGAAGTTTTCCTTGTCGAAGAACACCGCGCGTGACAGGCCCAGGCCCGGGTAGAACTGGCGATCGAACGCGCTTTCAAAGCGCTTGATGTCGACCCCGAGTTTCTTCAGCAGGCCATTCACTTCCTTGCTGTAGAGGTGGTTGGGCGACTGGAAGGCTTCACTGCCGCCATAGCCGAGGATCATCCGCCCGCCGGCGGAGAACTCGTTGCGCTTGGCGTGGCCGCCGAAGTCGTCGTGGTTTTCCAGGATCAGGATGCGTGCCTTGGGATGTTTCTCGCGGTAGAACCAGGCGGCGGACAACCCGCTCAGGCCACCGCCGACGACCACCAGGTCGTAGTCTTCGCTGATGGGCAGCGGGTCGGTGTCGAAGACTTTTTTCTCCCAGCCCATCTGGTGTGCCAGTTCGAAGGAGCCGACGTGGCTGCCGCGCAGGCCGGTGAGGGCGGGTGGGTAGTAGCGGCCGTCAGGGGCGGCCTGGAGCAGCTGCAGCGGGGTCATTCCGGCGGCAATGCTGATGGCGACGCCGTTGAGGAAGTCGCGGCGGGTGATTTCCATGTTCAATCCTTGGTGGTTTTTTAGTCGCCCCGAGCCGCGTGCACGGGTCAGGGCGTGGTCGTGACCGGCTGACATTCTAGGTATCGCCTGCCGTGGCGGGCAGGAGGGCTCAAACAGGATCGCAGGAGAGTGTTTCTGGGGGGACGCCTGGGTGGAGCGTACTGCCGGTCTCTGCCTTGAGGCCTGGGTAATGGCTTCGCAAGCGAGCCCGCCCGCGAAGCCATTAGAACCTTAATGCTTGAACATTACATGCCGCACGGTGGTGTAGTCCTCCAGCCCGTACATTGACATGTCCTTGCCATACCCAGACAGTTTCTGACCACCATGGGGCATTTCACTGACCAGCATGAAGTGGGTATTGACCCAGGTGCAGCCGTACTGCAAGCGCGCGGCGAGACGGTGGGCGCGGCCGACGTCGGCCGTCCACAGCGAAGATGCCAGCCCGTAGTCCGAATCGTTGGCCCAGCCCAGTACCTGGGCCTCATCGTCGAAACGGGTCACCGAGACCACTGGCCCGAACACTTCACGCCGGACGATTTCGTCGTCCTGCTGGGCGTCGGCCAGTACCGTTGGCTCGAAGAAGAAACCCTCGCCTTCCACGGCCTTGCCGCCGGTGATCAAGCGAATGTGCGGTTGCGCCACGGCGCGCTCGACAAAGCCGGCGACGCGGTCGCGATGCTGGGCAGTGATCAGCGGGCCCAGTTCGGTGGCCGGATCATCCTGCAGGCCGTATTTGATGCTACTGACCGCTGCACCCAGTTTCTCCACGAACTGCTCGTAGATCCCGGCCTGGGCATAGATACGGCAGGCCGCGGTGCAGTCTTGCCCGGCGTTGTAGAAGCCGAACGTGCGGATGCCTTCCACGGCCGCGTCGATGTCGGCGTCGTCGAAGATGATCACCGGCGCCTTGCCGCCCAGTTCCATGTGCATGCGTTTGACGCTGTCGGCGGTGCTGGAAATGATGTTCGAGCCAGTGGCGATCGAACCGGTCAGCGACACCATGCGTACTTTCGGGTGGGTGACCAGTGGGCTGCCCACCGTTGGCCCGCGACCGAATACCAGGTTGAGCACACCGGCCGGGAAAATATCCGACGCCAGCTCGGCTAGGCGCAAGGCGGTCAGCGGAGTCTGTTCCGACGGCTTGAGCACCACGGTATTACCGGCCGCCAGGGCGGGAGCGATTTTCCAGGCGACCATCATCAGCGGGTAGTTCCACGGCGCGATGGAGGCAATCACACCGACGGGGTCGCGGCGGATCATCGAGGTGTGGCCCGGCAGGTATTCACCCCCGGCCATGCCGCTCATGCAACGGCTGGCGCCGGCAAAGAAGCGGAACACATCGGCAATCGCCGGGATCTCGTCGTTCAACGCCGCGCTCAGGGGCTTGCCGCAGTTATCCGATTCCAGCCGGGCCAGTTCTTCGCCGTGGGCTTCGATGGCATCGGCCAGCTTGAGCAGCAACAGCGAACGGTCCTTGGGCGGGGTCTGCGACCAACTGTCGAAGGCGGCATCGGCGGCGCGTACGGCGGCGTCGACCTGGGCTTCGCTGGCTTCGTTGATCTGCACCAGTACACGGCCCAGCGACGGGTTGAAGACGGCTTGGGCCGGGCCTTCGCCCTCCACCAGTTGGCCGTTGATCAGCAGTTTGGTTTGCATGTTCATGTCCTCTTTGGCGCTTTTATTGTTCTGCAGAAACCGGATCACTGTAGGAGCGAGCAGGCTCGCTCCTACAGCAGATGTTGGTCGTCAGTTACTTCCCACCGCTACCGGCCACGCTTTCACCGCCGCGTGTCAGGTAATAGGCACCGAGAATCGGCAACATGGTCACGATCATCACCAGCATCGCTACCACGTTGGTCACCGGCACGTCCCGTGGGCGGCTGAGCTGGTTGAGCAGCCACAGCGGCAAGGTGCGTTCATGGCCGGCGGTGAAGGTGGTGACGATGATTTCGTCGAACGACAGGGCAAACGCCAGCATGCCGCCAGCCAGCAACGCCGAGCCGAGGTTCGGCAGGATGATGTAGCGGAAGGTCTGCCAGCCATCGGCGCCCAGGTCCATCGAGGCCTCGATCAGGCTGTGGGAGGTGCGGCGCAGGCGGGCGATGACGTTGTTGTAGACGATCACCACACAGAAGGTCGCGTGACCGACGATGATGGTGAACATGCCCGGCTCGATGCCCAGGGTCTTGAAGGTCGCCAGCAACGCGATACCGGTGATGATCCCCGGCAGGGCAATCGGCAGGATCAGCATCAGCGAGATGCCTTGCTTGCCGAAGAAGTCGCGCCGGTACAGTGCCGCCGAGGCCAGGGTGCCGAGGACCATGGCGATCAGGGTCGCGATGGCGGCGATCTGGGCCGACAGCTTGATGGCTTCCAGTACGTCAGGCCGTGAGAACGCCACGCCGATCCACTTCAGGGTGAAACCCTTGGGCGGAAAACTGAACGCTGCGTCTTCGGTGTTGAAGGCGTACAGGAAGATGATCAGGATCGGGAAGTGCAGGAACACCAGCCCGCCCCAGGCGGCAATGCGCAGACCTAAAGAAGCTTTTTCAGAGTGCATCGAAGGCCCCCAGGCGTTTGACGATGGACAGGTAGATGGCAATCAGCACGATGGGCACCAGGGTGAAGGCCGCGGCCATCGGCATGTTGCCGATCGCGCCTTGCTGGGCGTAGACCATGCTGCCGACGAAGTAACCCGGCGGGCCCACCAGTTGCGGCACGATGAAGTCGCCCAGGGTCAGGGAGAAGGTGAAGATCGAGCCTGCGGCAATGCCCGGCACCGACAGCGGCAGGATCACCTGCATGAAGGTCTGGCGCGGCTTGGCGCCGAGGTCGGCGGAGGCTTGCAGCAGGGACGGCGGCAGGCGCTCCAGCGAAGCCTGGATCGGCAGGATCATGAACGGCAGCCAGATGTACACGAACACCATGAAGCGGCCCAGGTGCGAGGTGGACAAGGTGCTGCCACCGACCCCGGGAATCCCCAGGATGAACTGCAGCACGGGCTCCAGCCCCAGGTGCTGGACGAACCACTGTGCGACGCCGCCCTTGGCCAGCAGCAGGGTCCAGGCATAGGCCTTGACGATGTAGCTGGCCCACATCGGCATCATCACCGCGATGTAGAAGAACGCCTTGGTCTTGCCGGTGGTGTAGCGCGCCATGTAGTAGGCGATCGGAAACGCCACGATGGCGCTGGCGATCGAGACCACGATGGCCATGCTCAGGGTGCGCAGGATGATGTCGAAGTTCGACGGCTGGAACAGCGCGGCGAAGTTGCCCAGGGTCAGGTCAGGGGTGACCGCCATGGTGAAGTCGTCAAAGGTGTAGAAGCCCTGCCACAACAGGGTCAGGAGCGAGCCGAGATAGATCGCGCCGAACCAGATCAGCGGCGGCACCAGCAACATCGACAGGTACAGGTTGGGCCGGCGGTACAGCAGGTTGGAGAACCGGCGCAGCGGCGAGCCCCCGGGGGGTGTTTGGGTCATGGCCACGGTGTTCATCTCACACCCCGCTCGTGACGGTGTCGTGCAGCGGGGTCATCGCCTCGCGGGCCCAGCGCGCGCTGATGCGTTGGCCGGTCTGGTGCTGGGCGCTGGTGTCCAGCCACTGGTTGTTGGCCTTGCTGATGTTCAGGGTCTGGCCGTTTTCCAGCTTCAACTCGTAACGGGTGGCGCTGCCCTGGTACTGGATGTCGTGCAGCAGGCCGCTGACTTCGATCTCATGGCTGGCCAGCGGGCCTTCGGCGAAACGCACGTGCTCCGGACGAATCGAGAAGGGCTGCGGGTTGCCGCTCAGTTGTTGTGCCAGTTCGCCGCGGATCACGTTGGAGGTGCCGACGAATTCGGCGACGAAGGTGGTGGCCGGTTTCATGTACAGGTTGCGCGGGGTGTCCACTTGCTCGATGCGACCCTTGTTGAACACTGCCACGCGGTCGGACATCGACAGGGCTTCGGTCTGGTCGTGGGTGACGAAAATGAAGGTGATGCCGAGCTGGCGCTGCAGCTTCTTCAGCTCGCTCTGCATTTGCTCACGCAGTTTCAGGTCCAGCGCCCCCAGGGGTTCGTCGAGCAACAGCACCCGCGGGCGATTGACCAGTGCGCGGGCCAGGGCCACACGCTGGCGCTGGCCGCCGGACAACTGCACCGGCTTGCGCTCGCCGTAGCCGCCCAGGGCCACCATGGCGAGGGATTCTTCGGCACGCTCCAGGCGTTCTTTCTTGGCCACGCCCTTGACCTTCAAGCCGTAGGCGACGTTGTCGCGGACATTCATGTGGGGGAACAGGGCGTAATCCTGGAAGACGGTGTTGACGTCACGCTGATAGGGCGGCAGTCCGGCGGCTTCTTCGCCGTGAATGCGGATCGACCCCGCGCTCGGCTGTTCGAAGCCGGCGATCAGCCGCAGGCAGGTGGTTTTACCCGAGCCGGAAGGGCCGAGCATGGAAAAGAACTCGCCGTCCTGGATGTCGATGGAAACCCGGTCTACGGCTTTCACTTCGCCGAATAGACGGGAAACGTTGGTGAATTGGACTGCAAGCGTCATGGTGCGGTGCTCCAAAAAGGCGCGGGCCGTCGCAGCGGCCCTGCCTGGACTTCTGAAAAATCTATCAATCGAAAATCAATTCTGCTGCTGGCAAAGCGATGGAGCTGGAAAAGTCGTTCAGGCAGCGTCGCGAGCGGCGATTAGCCGTGTCCGGCCAGCGCACAGCACCCGCAGCGTACGTCAGTACGTGAGGATGCGAGCACTGCCCGGGCGCGGATAATCGACGCGCAGCAACTCCCTGAATGACTTTTAGCGGCCGCCCATGATCGCGATGTAGTCCTGGGTCCAGCGGCTGTACGGCACGAACTTGCCACCTTCAGCCTGTGGGGTTTTCCAGAAGGCGATCTTCTCGAACTGGTCGAAGCCGTTGGTCTTGCAGCCTTCGGCGCCCAGCAGTTCGCTGCCCTGACAGGCCGCCGGGACCGCTGGCAACGAGCCAAACCAGGCCGCGACATCACCCTGGACCTTGGGTTGCAGCGACCAGTCCATCCACTTGTAGGCGCAGTTCGGGTGCTTGGCCTCGGCGTGCAGCATGGTGGTATCGGCCCAGCCGGTGGCGCCTTCTTTCGGGATGGTCGAGGCGATGGGCTGCTTCTCGTTCATCAGGCCGTTGACCTGATAGGGCCAGGCGCTGGACGCCACGACACCTTCGTTCTTGAAGTCACTCATTTGCACGGTGGTGTCGTGCCAGTAGCGGTGGATCAGCGGCTGTTGGGCGCGCAGCAGGTCGAGCACGGCCTTGTACTGCGCTTCGGTCAGCTCGTAGGGGCTCTGGATGCCCAGTTCCGGTTTGGTGGATTTCAGGTACAGCGCCGCGTCGGCGATGTAGATCGGACCGTCATAGGCCTGCACGCGGCCCTTGTTCGGCTTGCCGTCTGGCAGGTTCTGCGCATCGAACACCACGTTCCAGCTGGTGGGCGCGGTCTTGAACACGTTGGTGTTGTACATCAGCACGTTCGGCCCCCATTGATAGGGGGTGCCGTATGTCTGTTGGTTGACCACGTACCAGGGGGCATCCTTGAGGCGCGGATCAAGGTTCTTCCAGTTGGGGATCAGTGCAGTATTGATCGGCTGCACACGCTTGCCGACGATCAACCGCAGCGAGGCGTCGCCGGAGGCGGTCACCAGGTCGTAACCGCCCTTGGCCATCAGGCTGACCATCTCATCGGAAGTGGCGGCGGTCTTGACGTTGACCTTGCAGCCGGTCTCCTTCTCGAAGCCGGTCACCCAGTCATAGGCTTTGTCGCTTTCACCCCGTTCGATGTAGCCAGGCCAGGCCACGATGTCCAGTTGGCCCTCGCCGGCACCAACGGCTTTCAGCGGTTCGGCGGCCTGGAGGCTGGCACTGGCCAGCAGCGCGGTGGTGATTGCACTGAGCAGTGCGGTCTTGTGCACGAACATGGGGTTTCCCTCTTCTTTAAATTATGGTCGGGGCAGTATTGAACGTGATGCAGCTGGCCTTTTCGGCTTGTTGTTAGCTTAGTAGCGTTATTTCAGGTCATTGCCGTGGCGGGCCATGATGTGCCGCACCACGCTGTAGTCCTGCAGCGAATCGCTGGACAGGTCCTTGCCGTAGCCGGAGCGTTTCAAACCGCCGTGGGGCATTTCACTGACCAGCATGAAGTGGCTGTTGATCCAGGTGCAGCCGTACTGCAGGCGCGCCGCGACCTGCATCGCCTTGTCCAGGTTCTGCGTCCAGACCGACGAGGCCAGGCCGTATTCCGAGTCGTTGGCCCAGTCCACCGCTTGCTCCAGCTCGTCGAAGCGGGTCACGGTGACCACCGGGCCGAACACTTCGCGCTGGACGATTTCATCGCTTTGCTTGCAGCCAGCGAGCAGGGTGGGCTGGTAATAGAAGCCGGCGCCGGAATGCACCGCCGCGCCGGTCACCCGTTCGATGTGTGGCTGGCCGAGGGCGCGTTCGACAAAGCTGGCCACGCGGTCGCGCTGGCGGGTGCTGATCAGCGGGCCGATCTCGTTGTCGGCGTCACGCTTGCCGGCGAACCGCAGGCTGCTGACAGCCGCGCCCAACTCCGCCACCAGCTTGTCGTGAATCCCGGCCTGGGCGTAGATGCGGCAGGCCGCGGTGCAGTCCTGTCCAGCGTTGTAGTAACCGTAGCTGCGCACGCCGGCGACCACGGCTTGCAGGTCGGCATCGTTGCAGACGATCACCGGCGCCTTGCCGCCCAGTTCCAAGTGGGTGCGCTTGAGGGTCTTGGCGGCGGCCTGGAGGATTTTCTGCCCGGTGACGATGTCGCCAGTGAGCGAGACCATACGGACTTTGGGATGGCTGACCAGGTGGCTGCCGACCCCTTCACCGCCACCGCAGACGATGTTGATCACCCCGCGCGGCAGGATCTCGGCCAGCGCCGGCGCCAGGGCCAGGATCGACAGCGGGGTATGTTCGGAGGGCTTGAACACCAGGGTATTGCCGGCGGCGAGGGCCGGGGCGATTTTCCAGGCGGCCATCATGATCGGGTAGTTCCACGGCGCAATCGAGGCCACCACGCCAATGGGGTCGCGGCGCACCATGCTGGTGTAGCCCGGCAGGTATTCACCGCTGAGCTGGCCGGTCTGGCAGCGCACGGCGCCAGCGAAGAAGCGGAACACGTCCACCGTCGCACTGAGGTCATCCTGGCGCGCCAGGTGCAGTGGTTTGCCGCAGTTCAGCGATTCCAGGCGGGCCAGCAGGTCAGCGTGTTTCTCGATGGCGTTGGCGATGTCCAGCAGGATGTTCGAGCGCTGTTGCGGCGTGGTTCGCGACCAGCCGGCAAAGGCCCGGTGGGCGGCGAGGATCGCGGCTTCGACCTGTTCGGTGCTGGCTTCGGCAATGTGGGTCAGCACTTCGCCGGTGGCCGGGTTGAGAATCGGCTCGACAAAGCCCTGGCCGGCGACCAATTCACCATCGATCAGTAAGGCGGTGAACAAAGGGGTCTGCGCGCCGGGCATTTTTCGGGTTCTCTTTTCTTGTGTGGCCATGGTGCTCCCTGTGACTGGGGGCCCGACCGTCTTATAGATGTACAAAGACTAGTGGCGGGGCTTGAGGACGACAAATACTAAATACTGAATGCTGCGTTCGATTAAATAGATGGCTTGCGTCCGCCGGGCGGCTGCTCGCGGGCCACTGTCAGGAATGGGTCGACCAGTGCCGGGCGGGCGGTGCCACGGCGCCAGGCCAGGCCGACATCGAGGGTCTGGCTGAGGTCGGCGATGGGCCGGGCTTCGATGATGTCGCCTTCCAGGGACCATGGGCGGTAGGTCATGTCGGGCTGGATCGACACCCCCAGGCCCGCTGCCACCAGGCTACGCACGGCCTCGGTCGAGGCGGTGCGCAAGGTGATGCGTGGCTGCAGCGAGGCGGCTCGCCACATGCGCTGGGCGTTGCGGTCCATCTCGTCGACGTTCAACTGGATCAATGGCTCGCGGGCGACGTCCGCCAGGTTGATGCTGTCGTGCTCCAGCAACGGGTGCTGGGCCGGTAGCCACAGGCGGTGGGGCGAGTGGGTCAGCACTTCGGTTTGCAGGGCGTGGCGATCCTCGAGGTTGGACAGGATCAGCACCCCGACATCGATTTCGCCACTGACCAGCAAGTGCTCGATGTACGGGCGCTCATCTTCCATGACCCGGATCTCGACATTGGGGTAGGCCCGTTGAAAGCGGGTCAGCAGGTCCGCCAGGTAGTAGCCCGCGACCAGGCTGGTGACCCCTATGGTCAATTGCCCGGCCACTTGGTCAGTGCTTTGTTGCAGGCTGCGCTTGGCGTTGTCCACGGTGGCCAGGATCAAGTGCGCCTGACGCAGGAACTGGTGTCCCTGGTGGGTCAGGGTCATGCCCTTGGCGTGGCGGTTGAACAGGTTGACCCCAATCTCCTGCTCCAGTTGCTGGATGGCCAGGGTCAGGGTGGACTGGGAGATATACACCGCTTGCGCGGCGGCCGAGATCGAGCCGGTTTCGGCGACGGCGATGAAGTGACGGATCTGACGCAGGGTCATCATGGGAAAAGTACCCGGTGGGCGGTTTTTATAGATTTTTCCCAGTGTATATCTTTTTTATCGATGCCCTAGCCCAGCTAGCAGGGCCACTGCAAGGGGTGGGCAACATCTGGAAGCACACTCGCCCGCAGGCCTCGGGCACTTTAGATCTAGGCTGGTGGCCTTATTTATCGGTTAAACGTGATTTTCTGGAGGCTATCTATGATTACCCGTGGTTTGCTCGATCAGTTACTCAAGTCCGGCCAGGACCTGTTGCAGAAAAAGGCCGGCGGGACCCAGAACAAAGCGGCCAGCGGCGGGCTGGGCAGCCTGCTCTCCGGTGCGGGCGGCGGGGCCTTGGCCGCTGGCGCGATGGGCCTGCTGCTGGGTAACAAGAAGGCGCGCAAAGTCGGCGGCAAGGTGGCGGTCTATGGCGGCCTCGCGGCACTGGGCGTGATTGCCTACAAGGCCTACGGCAACTGGCAGGCCCAGCAGGGCACGGCGCCGCAG
>Ga0067045_1003335_pt1 | contig 28181 bp, 30 predicted proteins | sample TerdegcTABiofilm_FD_59184 | JGI IMG/M metagenome (GOLD analysis project Ga0067045, IMG submission 59184) | Combined Assembly of (Gp0054472, Gp0054536) Wastewater bioreactor microbial communities from Singapore -Terephthalate degrading...
AAAGATGGCGCTCAATGAAGTCACCATCAGCCGGGCCATCGTCGAGACATACACGAAGAAGCTCCTGGCGCACCTCGACGTCGACGTGGCCGTCGTGGGCGGCGGGCCTGCGGGCCTCGTGGCGGCCTACTTTCTGGCCGGGGCCGGCAGAAAGGTCGCCCTCTACGAACGCAAGCTCAGCATCGGCGGCGGCATGTGGGGCGGCGGGATGATGTTCAACGAAATCGTCGTCCAGGCCGAGGCGAAGGGGATCCTCGATCACTTCGGGGTCCGGACGCAAGAGTACGCGCCCGGCTATTACACGGCCGACGCGATCGAGGCGGTCACCACGATCTGCTCCCGCGCCATCCAGGCCGGGGCGAAGGTCTTCAACTGCATCACCGTGGAGGACGTGGTCATCCGCGACAACCGCGTCATGGGGCTCGTCATCACCTGGTCGCCCGTGGAGATGACGGGTCTTCATGTGGATCCGCTGACCATTCACGCGAAGGCCGTCATCGACGCCACGGGGCACGACACGGAGGTGCTGCACGTCATCGAGCGCAAGGCCGATGTGACGCTCAACACGCCGACGGGAAAGCTCATGGGGGAGCGCTCCATGTGGTCCGAAAAGGCGGAACGGCTGACGATCGACAACACCCGGGAGATCTGCCCCGGCGTTTACGTGGCAGGCATGTCGGCCAACGCCGCCTTCGGGGGTCCGCGCATGGGTCCCATCTTCGGCGGGATGCTCCTGTCGGGGCGCAAGGTGGCCGAGCAGATCCTGGCCGGGGGCTGAAACGGAGAAAACTCATGGAAAGCAAACCTACACAACTGGAAGCAGCGCGGCGGGGGATCGTCTCCGAGGAGATGGCTGCCTGCGCAAAGCAGGAGAACGTCGCGCCCGAAACCATCCGAAAAGGAGTCGAGGAAGGGACGATCGTCGTCGTCCGCAACAACCGGCACGCCTCCATCGCGCCCCTGGCCATCGGGAAGGGCCTCCGGACGAAGATCAACACGAACATCGGGACCTCGAAGGACCGGGCAGACCTGGCCCTGGAGCTGGAGAAGGTCCGCATCTCCATCGCCGCGGGCACCGACACGATCATGGATCTCTCCACGGGCGGCGATCTCGGGGCCATCCGGCGCGCCGTCATCGGGGCATCCACGGTCTCCATCGGCACGGTGCCCATCTACCAGGCCGCCGTGAAGTCCGTCAACTCCGGCAAGGCCATCGTGGAGATGACGGCCGACGATCTCTTCCGGGTCATCGAGGAAAACGGGGAGGACGGCGTGGACTTCATCACGGTCCACTGCGGCGTGACGCGCCGGAGCGTGGAGTGCATCGAGAAGCAGGGCCGGCTCCTGGGCATCGTGAGCCGCGGGGGCTCGATCCTCGCGCACTGGATGGACTACAACGGCCGGGAGAACCCCCTCTACGAACAGTACGACCGGCTGCTCGAGATCGCGAAGAAGTACGACATGGTCCTTAGCCTGGGCGACGGCTTGAGGCCCGGCTGCCTGGCCGACGCCACGGACCGCGGCCAGGTGGAGGAACTCATCCTTCTGGGCGAACTGACCGGAAGGGCCCGGGAGCGGGGCGTCCAGGTCATGATCGAGGGTCCCGGTCATGTCCCGATCAAGGACATCCAGGCCAACATACAGATGGAGAAGAGCCTCTGCAACAGTGCCCCCTTCTATGTCCTCGGGCCGCTGCCCACGGACATCGCCCCCGGGTACGACCACATCACGGCCGCCATCGGCGGGGCCATCGCCGGCTGGGCCGGGGCGGATTATCTCTGCTACGTGACCCCCTCGGAGCACCTGCGGCTGCCCACCCTCGACGATGTCCGGGAGGGGGTGATCGCCTCGAAGATCGCCGCGCACATCGCCGACATCGCCAAGGGCGTGCCCGGGGCGATCGAGCGGGATCATCGCATGGCCCGGGCGCGCAAGGAATTCGATTGGGAAGGCCAGATCGAAGCCTCCCTCGATCCGGTCCGCTCGAGGGCCTGGCTCGAGAAGAGCACGAGCGCCAAAGAAGAGGGCTGCACCATGTGCGGGGACCTCTGCGCCGTGAAAATGGGACGTCGGAAAAAAACGAAAGCGGACTGACCTGCAGGGGGGTCAAAAAGGCTCGGGTGCAGGGCGCCGTGAAAAGACGGAAGTTAGGAAGTTACGAAGAGCGGAAGCTCGGCGTGGAGGAAGGATTTTTTCCCGTCCGCTCTTCCTCACTTCTGCTCTTCCTACCTTCACAAACGCCAAGCCGGTTCATGATTGCAGCGCTAGACATGGACGTGCCCCCGGTGGCCGGTCTCACAGCCGCCGGTGCCTCTCGTCGAGCAGCTCGTTGATGCTGTCCATCACCACCTTCGTCACCCCCTCGAACTGGACCCTGTACTTCTGCTGGCTTTCGCGTGAGAAGAGCTTGAAGGGCTCCGTGATGCGGAACTCTTCGAGCCTGCCGTCTACGGACAGCGGCTCGCCAATCCGGTAGGTGACGGCGCCCGATTTCGCGAAAGGCGAGTGGCCCGTGTAGAGCCGGTCGGAGTTGTTGCAGCCCACGGGCACGATCTTCTTCCCCGAGTACAGGGCGATCTGCGCAATCCCGGTCCTGCCTGTGCCGAGCCGCAGCGACCGGGTTCCCTCGGGGAAGATGATGAGGTTCAGTCCCCATTCCCTGATCGCCTTTGTGCTCAGCTCAGCCACCTTCTCCATCAGGAGCTGGTGATAGTCCTTCAGGTGCTCGATGAAACCCTTCTGGAAGAGGGTTTTCGTCTCTTTCCCGAGTCTCGCCAGAGAGGCGGCCTCGTCCGCCTTTCCGTCGATCCAGTCCTTGATGGCACGGTATTCCTCTTTTCCGATCTTCCGGCCGAATCGCCTGCGGTAGAACTCCTCCACCAGGTACCCCATCGAGGGCACGGGGATGACGTTGCTGATGTCCAGCATCTTGCCGACCAGCCGGTTCCGGTAGTACTTCCCCTTGGCCCAGACCGTCGTGTACGGGTATTGCCATTTCCAGAGCTGGTACTGGAAGGGCCAGTAATTGTAGCGGTCCGTGTGGTTCATGGCGAAGATGACCGTCTCGTCGCGGGGGATCCTCTCCCGGTTCTCGAAGCGGATGTCCACGTTCTGGAAGAGGCGATAGTTGGGTATCAGGACGAGGGTGCCGATGATCTTCTGCCCGATGGGCGTCGACGATAGGCGGATATTGTCCAGGTATTTCTCGTCGATCATGGCTTCGCTCCTGCCGTTCAGCCCCCTGCGGCGGATTGTATTACCATAAGGGCTCCATTTCGCAAGGACTTTCTGGATCCGCGGCTCACTCCCCCTTTACATCCCGTCATGGCTGTGCTTAACTGCTCCGAGCGTCGGCAAAGGCGGCCCCGGTATGACCCTCTGGAACGAAAAACGAAGGATTCTCATCACCTGCGCCCGCGGCACACCGGGGATTCTCGCGGGCGAAGCCCATGCGCTCCACTTCCCCGTTCTCTCTACGCAGGAGACGGCCCTCGAGACCGAGGGCACCCTTGCCGACACCGTCCGCCTCAATCTGACCCTGCGCACGGCCCAGCGCATCCTGTATCTGCTGGACACCTTTGCTGCCGGCCAGGCCCAGGATCTCCACCGCCGCCTCCGGGAGCTGCCATGGGAGACGATCATCGCAGCCGACGGGTACCTCTCGGTCACATCGAGCGTCAAGACAGACGCCGTCAATGACACCCGCTTCGCCAACGTGAAGACGAAGGACGCCATCGTGGACCGCATCCGCGACCGCACGGGCCGGCGCCCGGATTCCGGGCCGGGGCGCCACGGGGCCGTCGTCCACCTGCACTGGGAGGACGAGCGCTGCGAGGTCTGGCTCGACACCTCGGGGGAGCCCCTCTCGCGGCGGGGCTACAGAAAGATCCCCCTCGAGGCCCCCATGCAGGAGACGCTGGCGGCAGCCGTCATTCTCGCGACCGGTTGGGACGGCGGGACCCCCCTGGTCAACCCCATGTGCGGAAGCGGCACTCTGGCCATCGAGGGGGCGCTTGCCGCCCTGGGCCGGGCACCCGGGATCCTGCGCCAGAACTTCGGGTTCATGCACATCCTCGGGTTTGACCGCCCGGCGTTTGACAGGGAGCGGGATGCCCTCAAGAGGGCCGCCCGCCGAAAGGTCGCCGGGCGCATCGTCGCCACAGATATCCGGCCCGGGGCCGTCGAAGCGGCAAGACAGAATGCCCGCACGGCGGGGGTGGAGCACCTCATCGAATTTGCGGTCTGCGATTTCAGGGAAACCCCGGTTCCCGGGGGAGAAGGGATCGTCATCCTGAACCCCGAGTACGGCGAACGTATGGGAGACGCCGCGAAGCTCGGGGAAATCTACAGGGAAATCGGCAACTTCTTCAAGAACCGGTACCTCGGCTACCGGGGCTATATCTTCACGGGCAACCTCGAGCTCGCCAAGACGGTCGGCCTTCGGACGAAGCGCAGAATCCCCTTCTACAACGGGCCCATCGAATGCAGACTTCTCGAGTACGAGCTCTACCGGGGAAGCCGCAAGGCCGGCAGCGGGGGCTGATTCTTCTCTGGAGCGCAATTTGCAGCCCTCACGGGGAGGGTCAACGGATCCGGCCGCGGGGCGCTGTTTTGTGTCAGGAAGTGCGGAATTCGAGGAGGCAGTGATGAAAAAGATCATCGTTTTGTTTGCAGTTCTGATAGGTCTGGCGCCGGCGGCAAGCATTTCGGCCCAGAACGTGAGTACGGGAATCTCCATCGCCGACGGCGAACTGCGGAGCTTCTACTTCGCCATCGGGGACTACTATCGGGTGCCCGAGTCGCGGGTCATGTCTGTCCGGCAGCACTACCGCATTCCCGATGAGGAGGTGCCGGTGGTGTTCTTCCTCGCCTCGAGGGCCCATGTCGACCCAGCCGTGATCATCGATCTTCGCCTCCGCCAGCGGATGAGCTGGCTCCACATCACGCTCCACTACGGGCTGACCCCCGAAATCTACTATGTGCCCGTCCAGCGTGTGGGCCCTCCCTACGGCAAGGCCTACGGNTACTACAAGAAGCACGGAAAGGACTACAAGAAGGTCAGGCTTGCCGATGCCGACGTGGTCAACCTCGTGAACCTGCGCTTCATCTCCGAGTACCACGGGGTTGCCGCCGAGGTGGTGATGGACCGCCGGGGCCGGGGCGAGCGCTTCGTCGTCATGAACAATCATTATTACAAGGAAAAGGGTAAGAAGCATCACGGCGACGACGGGGGCAAGGGCAAAGACGACCGGTGGGACAAGCACGACAAGGATCACAAGGGCAAGGAGAAAGGCCACGGCAAGGGCAGGGACGATTAGCGGCCTGATGGCCGCAGGCGTCTGGCATCAGGCTTCAGGCGTCAGCATACAGGGTGAAGAAAAGCGCCGGCGGGTTGCCGGCGCTTTTCTTGGCCCTCAAGTCGCGGTCAAAATCTTTGGCCTCAACAGATCGACAGGCGTTAAGCCTATTTCCTGCGTTCGACGCTCCGCAGGGCCTCGTCCATCTTCCGAAGTTCCTCGCCGTAGGCGGCCCAGTTGCCCTGCTTCATGTACTCCTGGGCCCGCCGGTAGTGCTGCAGGGCCTCGAGGGCCATCTCACGATCCGTTCGCTGCCTTGCCTCCGCCGCCGCCGTCTCGGCCGGAGGCCTTCCGCCCCTGTCGCGGATCAGCTCGCCGCCGAAGATGCGCTGCAGCGACTGCTCGAGCGTCTCCTCCATGGCAATCATGTTTCCGAACGCCACGATCACCCGCTTCAACTCCGGCAGTTGCCCCTTCTCGGCTGAGAGGTAGAGCGGCTGGACGTAGAGGATCGACTTCTCGATGGGGATCGCCAGCAGGCTGCCCCGGATCGCCTGCGACCCCCTCTGGTTCCACAGGGAGAGCTGCTTGGAGATCTCGGCGTCCTGGTCGATGCGGGCGTCGATCTGCCGGGGGCCGTAAACGAGCTTCTGCTTCGGGAACTGGTAGGCGATGAGCTTGCCGTAGTTCGGCATGTCGCAGCGCACGGCCATCCATGCGGCCATGTTGTCCTTACGGCTCGGGGTGAAGGGGACGAGCATGATGAACTCCTCCTTCTTCTCTCCCGGCAGCTTCATGATCGTGTAGTAGGGGTCCATCTCCTGCTCGCCGCTGCGTCCCGGTCTGCCCGGGATGGCCCAGAGATCCTCCTTGTTGTAGAATACCTGGGGGTCCTGCATGTGGTAGGCACGGAACATGTGGGCCTGGATGCCCAGCATCCCGCCGGGGTAGCGGATGTGCTTCTGCAGGGGCTCGGGCATCTCCTCCAGGGGCTTGAAGACCCCGGGGAAGATCTTCGCATAGGTCTGCAGGATGGGGTCCGTCGCGTCGCTCACGTAGATCTGCACCGTGCCGTCATAGGCGTCGACGAGGGCCTTGAAGGAGTTGCGGACGTAGTTGCCCACGTTTCGCAGGGGCTCCGAGTAGGGGAAGCGGTCCGTCATCGTGTAGCCGTCGACGAACCACACGAGCCGACCCTCGGGGGTGATGACGAGGTAGGGGTCGCCCTCGAGGCGCGCAAAGGGGGCGATCTTGGCGACCCGCTCGCGTGCGGTGCGATAGTACATGATGCGGCTCTCGTCGGTGATCTCGTTGGCCAGCAGGATCGTCACGGACCCGAACCGAGCCGCAAAGAGGAGCTTGCGGAAGAAGGAGAGGGGCACGCCGCCCTTGCCATCGTAGGTCGAATACACGTTCTTGTCCCCCACGGGGTAATCGAACTCGGGCGCCTTGGTGCGCACGAAGACGTATTCGTTCGATGTCTCCCCGTAGTAGATCTCCGGCCGGGTGACCTTGAGATTTGCCGTCGAGACGGGCGGGATGTCCTTGATGAAAAACTCGGGCAGCCCCTCGGCGGTGACGCGGTTCACGGGGCCGACGACGACGCCGTAACCGTGGGTGTAGGTCAGGTGTTCATTGATCCAGGTCCTCGACGGCAGGGACGGGTAGTGCAACTCGCGCGGCGAGATCATCACCTGCCGGTATTCTCCGTTGACCGTGTAGCGGTCGTTGTCCACATCGAGAAACTTGTAGTACGTCCGGATCTCCTGGAGCTGGCTGTAGGTCTGAAGCAGCGGCGCGTCGTTCCAGAGGCGGATGTTCTTGATCGTGAGGTCGTTGCGGCGCAGGTCCTCGCGCGTCAGGTTTTCCTCGGCTGGGAAGTCCCGCTCCTCGATGTTGTCGAGCTGGTAGGCGAGGCGCGTGTACTTGATGTTCCACTCGATGTAGGGCCTCTCGAGGACGATCTCGTTGGGGACGACCTGGAACTTCTGCACGAAGCCCGGGTAAACCCCCCGGCCGAGAATGAAGAGGGCCGCGAAGGCGCCGACGGCCGCGATGGGGATCAGCGCCCTGCCGGCGAAGGCGTAGGCGACGATCGCCGCCCCGCAGAGCGCGGAGACGACCATGAGGGCCTTGAGGACCCAGAGCTGGGTCGTCACGTCGGTGTAGCCCGGGCCGAAGACGACGCCGCGCTTGGTGAAGAGGATCTCGTTGAGGGAGAGCCACGAGCCGAAGACGCCCCAGAAGAAGAAGAGAGACACGAGGATCAGGAGGTGCCGCTTCGCCGCCGGCGCGAGACGGAAGATCTGCGGCGGCCGGATGACCACGGCTTTCCGCACGACGTAAACGACAGCCGTGGCGACAAGGGTGAAGAGGTTGAGGCTCACGAACCAGCCGAAGAGGTGGCTCAGCAAGGGCAGCTGGAAGACGTAGAACCCGATGTCCTTCCCGAAGAGGGGGTCGTTCACCCCGAAGGGCGTGGCGTTGAAGTACAGCAGCAGGTTCTCCCACTGATTGGCCCCCGCCAGCGCGGCAAACAGGCTCAGCAGAAGCGAGATCGCAAGGATTACGAGCTGCAGGGGCTTCTTTGCGGGGGTCACGTCGATCGTGTCGCTTTCCTCGTGCAGCTGGAATTGCGGGGCCAGGCGGTTGGCCGCGGTGAGGTTCAGAAAGAAGAACAGGAAATAGGGGATGCCGAAGAACGCGGCCGCCTTGAGCTGCGCGACCAGGCTGACGGTGAAGACGTTCTCGTAGCCCACTTCCTGGAACCAGAACCAGTCCGTGATCAGGCCGGCGGTCCGCCAGAAGAAGAAAAACAGCACGCCCAGGCCGAGGGCCAGGAGGAAGCCGCGCGGCAACTTTGTCGGAGGCCGGATGGTTCGGATGTCGACCATGATGGGATGTCCCCTCTTATGATTGGTTTCCCGGTTTCCGGGAACCTGTGGCGCACTATAGGGGATCGCCCGGGGGCTGTCAAGGGACGCATCCCGCACGGACCTTGACGGGGGATGTATAATGAACGACAATCTTTCATCGGAGGGATGCATCGACCCGGCGATACCGCTCAACCCATATTCCTCCCTTGACGGGAGGGGGTGAAGGGAAGGGGGAGTCTCCGGGCTCCCTGACAACGAGCGCCCGCGCGTGAGGGTCTTACAGGAGGGGATGGATAGGATATGGAAGCCTACCGAATCGGCGATCATATCGTCGCCGCCGACACGGAAGAGGATGCCCGCCACTTCTACAAAGAGGAGGTCGGGAAGGAGGCGCCTGCGGAAATCGAGGAGTTGAGCGTTTCCCTCGAGGTGCCGGCCGGCGAGGGGCAGACGGCCACCATCCGGGACCTGATGAACAAGGTGATGGACGAGCGCTGTGCCTGGCTGCGGATGGGCGTGCCCTGCGAGCTGCACTGGCCCTTCATCATCGCGAAGCTGAAGTGAGGGGTGCAGGGATTTTCCCTGCAAAAACAGTTTGTCATGCCGGGTTCGACCCGGAATCCTGTCTCAACATAAATTCCCGCCTGCGCGGGAATGACACCTTGAGGTAAGCGTTGACCCTTCGCCGCCCGATCCTCGTCCTGCTCATCCTCCTGATGTTTTCCGGCTGCGCCCGCAGGGAGATGCCGCCTGAGCCGATCCGGCCCCCCGGCAAGGGGCCCATGCCGGCCCGGTTGGGCTTCACCATCCAGGCCGGGGCTTTCTCGAAGGCCGAGAACGCGGCACGGCTCACGAGCCGACTCAACCGCGAGGGGCTGTCCGCCTACTACTTCGTCTACAGAACGGGGCTCTTCAAGGTCCGCTTCGGCAACTTCAAAACAGCCGAGGCGGCCGCGGAGCGTGCCGGCCGCCTTGCGGAGAAGGGCATCATCGAGCAGTACTGGGTCGTCAACCCCCGCGAGTACGCGATCGCGCTCAGGGGCGAAAAGGGCGAGGGCTATGTCCGCGACGAGATCGTGCGGACGGCAAGGAGCTTCATCGGCGTCCCCTACCTCTGGGGCGGCGACTCGGCCGACGAGGGGTTCGACTGCAGCGGGTTCACCATGGCCGTCTACCAGTACAACGGGCTCATGCTGCCCCGCTCGTCGCGCGATCAGTCCGAGATGGGAACCCCCGTCGGCAGGAACCGTCTCGAGAGGGGGGACCTGGTTTTTTTCAGCACGAACAACACGGGCAAGGTCTCCCACGTGGGGGTCTACATCGGCGGGGGGCGCTTCATCCATGCGCCGGGCCGGGGCAAGAGGATCGGCATCGAATCGCTGGACAGCAAGTACTACAGCGCGCGCTATGCCGGCGGGCGTTCACTCCTGTGATGCGTGCATGTCGCGCTCGACGATCTTTTCCAATGCGGCCCGTGCCTCTTCCACGGTGCCCGCGTTCAGGACGTAGGCATCGGCCAGTGCGATGGGGACGGCAAGGCCGTAGTCGATCTCCCTCCTGTCCCGCCCGTCGAAGCCTGCCGCCGAATCGTCGGAGCGTCCGCGGGCAAGCACCCGCGATCTCCGGAGCGCTTTCGGGGCCAGGAAGGCGATGACCGTTGTTTCGGCTTGCGCCCCGATGAGGTCGACCTCCTGCTGCGACCGGATCCCTTCCAGGAACGCAGCGGAGGCCCCCGAATCCAGCACCGCCTTAAGGGCCAGGCGCGTCACGCCCATCCCGTCGGTGCCGCGGAGTTCCGTCGAGAGGCTCGCCATGCGTTCCGCATCGGGCACGATGCCCCGCCGGGCGGCCTCGGCCCTCACGATGTCGCCCGTTGCGAAATAGGGGATGCCCGTCGCGCGGGCGTACTGCCGGGCGATGTCCTTGCCCGCCGCCGGCATGCCGACAATGATGAAGCACTTCACGGCTGATTCCCTCCCTGTGCCGTTCCCTGGACTCGGTACCCTATACCCGATACCCTGTTTTTCACGCAAGGGTTGACCGGGGGTGCCACTTTCGTCTATATAAGACCGCCGGGTGCCGCGGCACAATCGGCGAACGAAAAGACGAGGGGATCGCCCATGGAAGGCAAACGAATCCGTGAAAGCGCCATCCTGCTGGCACAGGTCATGAACCCACAGGATGCCAACCCCGCCGGGAACGTCCACGGCGGCGTCATCATGAAACTCATCGACACGGCGGCGGGAGCGGCCGCGGTGAAACATTCGGGGTCAAACTGCGTGACGGCCTCCATCGACCGCCTCGATTTTCACAACCCCGTTTTCATCGGCGACCTGGTCACGTTCCGGGCAAGCGTCAATTACACGGGCAAGAGCTCCATGGAAGTCGGCGTGCGCGTCGAGTCGCAGAACCTCTTCACCGGCGAGACTCGCCACACCGTCTCGGCATACCTGACCTTCGTGGCCCTGGACAAGCAGGGCAGGCCGACACCCATCCCGCAGCTCATCCTGGAGACGGCCGACGAGAAGAGGCGCAACCGCGAGGCCCAGGCACGCCGGGAAGCGAGGCTCCGGGAAAAAACCAAGGAAAAGGCCTGCCAGCTCAACGGCGAGAGCTGCGATTAGGCACGTATCATCCCCCTTTGGGAAAGGGGTGTATGGACCGGGGACAAGGGGTAAAAACGTTCGGGGACAGAGGGGGATTTCCCGAGAAAGATTTTTCGTCAATTGACCATGAAGACACTCAACCCCGACTACGTGAAGACCATCACCCGCCTGGCGAACGGGAGCCCCTACTTCCGCCACCTCGGCATGGTGATTGCCGGGCTCGGCATGGGCGAGGCGGTCGTCGAGTTGCAGTCGCATGACCACCACCTGCAGGTCTATGGAAACGTTCACGGGGGCGTCATCGCGTCGCTTGCGGACACGGCCATCTTCTGGTCCTGCTTTGCCGAGTTGGATGAGACCGTCGGGATCACGACGGTGGATCTCAAGGTCAACTACCTGGCGCCCGTAGCCGATGGGAAACTGTCGGCGCGCGGCAGGCGGATCCGCCTGGGACGCACCCTGGGCCTCGGCGAGGCGGAGATCCTGAACGGCGAGGGGAAGCTCGTGGCCCACGGCACCTCATCGGTCATCGTTCTGCCGGGTTTCCACTTCCCCGGCAGCCCGAAACTCCCCCCGAAATTCCTGTAGTGTCCACCTGCTGAAACTCTCCGATCCCTCCGCCTGTGCCGTGATGGAAAGGGCATAAAATCTGCATGGTCTCTCGCGGCATCACGGTGCCACAAAGGGTGCCAAGAACCCTTGCAGACAACGGAGGATCCGAACGCATGACGCGAAAGGGTATCTGCAATCTGCTGACTGCTGTCATCCTGTTGACCTGGGGTAGTCTATGCCTGGCCGAGGCCGTTCCTGAAGAGGCCCGGCGCTACCTGATGCGCGGGATGGCCGCCGAGGAAATGGCCAGGGCTCCGGGGGACTTCGAGCGGGCCGCCCGGGAGTATGGGCAGGCGGCAAAACTGGCTCCGACCTGGCCGGAGATTTACGTCTACCTCGGGTCCGCGCAGACAAAGGCGGGCGACTACCGGGGCGCCATGGCGAGCTTCAGGCGCTTCCTGGAACTTGCCCCCGACAGCCCGGATGCGGGGAAGATCCGAGACGAGCTCTACAAGCTCGAGTACCTGGCCGAGCAGCAATCGAAGGTCGCCGAGATCGGGGGAGCCTATGAGAGTGCCAGGGGAACCTTCACCGTCACGGTGTCCGGGGCGGATTTCTCGGCCCGGTGGACAGGAAATGCCACGGGAGTGGACGTCAAGTTCGGCGGGGCCTTCGGGGCGATCGATTTTAGAGGTAAAGGTATAAGCGAGGAGGTCTTCTCGGGGACCATGGATGGCGCCGCCATCAAGGGAACCTGGAGAAGGGCTCCGTACAAAGACGAAAAATCGGATTGCACGATTCCCGGCGACCAGTCTGAATTCACCGGGACGGTGAGTGAAGACGGGGCGACGATCAGGCTCAAGTTCATCCGCTCGCGCTACAACGCCGAATACACCGGCGTTTTTTTCGGGCTGGAGACCTGCACCGGCGTGAACAAAACCGGCGAGATGCCCGAGGAGATCGTGCTCTTCAAACCCGGCAAGGTGAAAAGCACATCCGCCCCGGATTTCATGCAATTCTTCTACGGCAAGGACCTGGGCCTCGTCGGGATCAACCTGGCGGAACAGGATCCGCGACTCGTGGCCGGCGTTGTCGAGGGCATGCCCGCGGCAGCGGCGGGCATCCGGGCCGGCGACCGCCTCCTGAAGGTGAACGGCAAGGAAGTCGGCGGAATGAATGGCGCGCAGATTGCGAACCTGGTCCGTGGTAAGGCCGGCACAAAAGTGACCCTCGAGGTGGAGCGCAAGGGTGAAGCAAAGCCGTTGCGCTTCGAGCTGGTCCGCATGGCGAAACCGTAACCTGCCTCCCGGTACTTTCTTCAGGCCCCCTCTCTCTCGAACGGAGAGGACAGGAGGAGAGGGTGAGCGGGGCCGACGAAGGCTCACGCGCGAGGACAGTTCTCGCCGTCGGGAGTAGAGTCTGTCGAAGGGAAAGATTCCATGATTCGGTTATCGTCTCGAAAAGTATTATCGTCATCTGTCGTTTTCCTGGCCGTCTTTTACCTGGCCCTGTTCGGAGCGGTTTTCCCACCTCCTGCCGATGCCGCCGAGGCGCTCCGCGTTACGGCCGGCGACGGGCATTCGTTTTATTCCTACTCCACCCGCCTGAGCATCAAGCAGGCATCCTACCCGCTGAACATCAACGGAGGCACGAGGCCCTATTCGTTCAGCCTGAGCAATCCCATCGTGGTCGTTGAGCCGTCCTACCCGGGGGCGCAGGTCTCCTTCAATGTGATCCCCAGGGCGGTGGGCACGACCATCCTCACGGTCAGGGACAAGGCGGGCAACACCATGGTCCGCCAGATCGTGGTGTACGACCCCGGGGTGCAGCCGCTGGCACTCGGCGCTCTTCCGGGAGCATCGAACCCCGTGGCGGTCGGCCAGGGGCGCGGGTTCAGTGTTTCGGGCGGCAAGGCGCCCTACACGGTCGTCTCTGCCAACCCGGGCATTGCCCGCGTCGAGGCCCGGACGAACCTCTACATGATCTGGGGGGTGGCGGCCGGGTCGACGCAGATCACCGTCACGGACGCCGCGGGCGCCAGGGTGCAGGGCACGGTGTACGTCGGCACGACGCAGCCCCTGAGCGTCTCCGCCGACGCTTCGATTCTTGCGGGAGGCAAGGGCGAACTCGTCATCAGCAGCGGCAACCCGCCCTACACGGTGACGACCAGCGCGCACCTGTCGGCAACGCCCAAGGGCAATGACGCCCACGGGCGGCCCGTCTACACGCTCACGGCCAAATCGCCCGGCCAGGGGACCGTCACGATCAAGGACGGCAAGGCGCAGACGGCGACCAAGACCGTCACGATCAGGGAGTGGGTCACCCTGTCGTTTCCGCAACTGACGGCGGAGCCGAGGGCCATCGACGTGGGGCAGACGACCCCGTTGACCGTCTCGGGCGGCAAGCCCCCCTATACCGTGACCGCGAGCAATCCGAGTGCGGTGAGCATCCAGCAGCAGGCAGCGGGGCGGTATGCCGTCACCGGCCGCCAGGCCGGCGTGGTCGGCATTGTCGCCAAGGACAGTAGCGGCGCAACCCGCGAACTGTCGCTGATCGTCCGGAATCTGCCGACGCTGACGCTGGCCGCGCCGTCGTCGCTGACGGTGGGTACGACGGGCACGCTTTCGCTTATAGGCGGCGCAGGCCCCTTTGCGGTGACGGTGTCCGGCACCCATCTCACGGTGACCAAGGTCGACGAGAAGAAATACACGCTGAGCGCGAAATCGGCGGGCAGCGCAGTCATCACGGTGAAGGACGCCAAGGGCACAACCAGGCAGCACACCGTTTCCGTGACCGTCCCGGTTGCTCCGCTGAAGCTCTTCGTGTCGTCCAATATACTGCAGCTCGGCGCGACGGGCGCTGCCGCCATCCGGGTCCTGTCGGTCCAGGGCGGTGTTGCGCCCTATACGGCAACCGTTTCCGGCAACCAGCTGAGCCTCACCCAGGTCAACGCCACGCAGTTCCAGATGACCCCGAAGGTCAAGGGCACGGCGACCATCACCGTCAGGGACAGCAGGGGCGTGACGGCCACCCAGACTATGACGGTGCAGTAGCGCGGCCGAACCGGAGGTTCCGGGAAGGAACACAGACCGGAATTCATCTGAAAGAAAAGGCAGGGTCATCGTTGGCCCTGCCTTTCTTTATCTCTTTCCCCATCCTCCACTCTGCGCAGCAATTTTCCGCCAGGCGAATCATTTTGTGCTAGTCCGGTTCTGCCGGGTAAGAGACCGGTCTGGTCAATTCGCTCAGGAAGTCCTGAACAGACCCCTGCAAGCCAAAGGGGACGCAATGTTCGCGAAGGGGGATGACCATGGGTATTCTGTCCTGGATCGCGATGGGGTTGATCGTCGGATTGCTGGCAAAATCCCTCATGCCGGGCAAGGACCCGGGAGGGCTCATCGTCACGGTTTTAATCGGGGCGGCGGGCGCGTTCTTGGGCGGCTGTGTAGGGTCCTTCCTGGGTGCTCCGCCACCTTTCCAAATAACCCTTCCCACGAGCGACAGTCATGTGTATAATAAAGCCAATTCATACACACGGGAGGCAGGGTATGAGAACGAATGTGGTCATCGATGACGACCTGATGAAATCCGCCCTTAAGGCGTCCGGCGTGAAAACAAAGAAGGATGCCATCGAAGAAGGGTTGAAACTGCTCGTGCAGGTAAGGGGCAGGAAGGAGATCAGGAAGTTTCGCGGAAAGCTCAAATGGTCCGGTAGCCTGGACGAAATGAGGTCGGACAAATGATCCTCGTGGACTCGTCCGTCTGGATCGACTACTTCAACGGCAGAAAAACGCCACAGACGGACTGGCTGGATTCCGCGCTTGGCAAAGTACCTATTGTAATAGGGGATCTGATCCTGACCGAAGTCCTTCAGGGATTCCAGAGCGAAAGGGATTTCAGGATTGCCAGGGATCTTCTTCTTCGCATTCCGTTCACGCCGATGGGTGGGAAGGACTTGGCCCTGGAAAGTGCCGGGAACTATCGGCTCCTGAGGAAGAAAGGCGTAACGGTGCGCAAGACGATTGATGTCATGATCGGGACCTTCTGCATCCACCACCGGATTGCCTTGCTGCACGACGACAGGGATTTCGATCCAATGGCGAAGCACCTGGGCCTGGATGTCATAGAAGTCCAGGGTAACAGATAGGGTCGGTAACAGATAGAATAACAGATAGGGTCGCGTCTTGTATTTCAATATTTACTGATCGAATCAAGAACTTCTGCTGTATTCATAATAATACAAAACCCCGCTCTCGGTTGAGATGCGGGGTTTATTTTTTCCTGGCATTCCCCTCTGGGGGTTGGGTGGTTGGGTTGACCCGATGCCGTGATGTGTACCTGCCGTCGTGGAATCATTAACCCAATAAATTCCGTGGATGCGAGGGGGAAATCGTATTATGATACGCGCTCCGGGTGATAAAAATGTAACGTTCCGGATTGAGGGAAGGAGGATGTAGCCATGAAGAAGATCGCTGTCCTGGTCGCATGGATGATGCTGTGCGCGGCCCCCTGCGCCCTTGCGGCGCCGCAGGCAAAGGCTGCGCCGGTGTCGGCGGACAAGGCGAAGGCCGAGGGGAAGGTGGTCTTTTACGCCAACATGACCTCCGTCGAGCCCGTGATGGAGGCGTTCCAGAAAAAGTACGGCATCAGGGCCGAATACACAAGACTATCGACGAGCAAGTTCATCGCCACGATCCTGACGGAACATGCGGCGGGCAAGCTGACGGCCGACGTCCTGCAGGCGCCCGTTCCCGTGATGGAGTTGCTCAAGAGCAAGGGCATCATCGCATCCTACGTTTCCCCCGCCGCGGCGGGCTACCCGAAGTGGGCCAACAAGGACGGCATGATCCAGAGCTTCGGCATCGAGTACGTCGCCCTGATCTACAACAAGGACCTCGTCAAGGCGGCCGATGTGCCCAGGACCTACCAGGAGCTGACGGACCCGAAGTGGAAGGGCAAGATCGTCATGGCCGATCCCGCCACGCACCCGACGACCATCTCCTGGCTCGTGGGCCTCAGGGAGAACGTGATCAAGTCCGACGCCGAGTGGCGGGCCTTCCTGAAGGGCCTGGCGGCCAACAACCCGATGTTCGTGGCCTCCTTCGGCCCCACGCCCGCTCCCATCGAGACGGGCGAGAAGCTCATCGGCATCTCCATGCCCAAGTACATCGTCACCAAGGCCCCGGCGCCGCTGGACTGGGCGAGGGTCTCCCAGCCCATGATGGGCACCCCGCGCGCCATCGGCATCACCGCGAAGGCGCCCCACCCGAATGCCGCGCGACTATTCGTCGACTACTGGCTCTCCAGGGAGGCCATGAAGATCATGGCCGACCAGGTGGGAGAGTACGTGCTGGCACCGGGCGTCTATCCGCCCATTGCCGGGATCGACAAGGCCAGGGTCATCCCGATCCGGGAGCTCTCCGACGACGAGATCAAGAAGTGGGGGGCGGAGTTCAAGAAGATCTTCGCGAAGTGACAATGTCATTCTTGCGGAGGCGGGAATCCATGCGGAGACCGGATGCCCGGTCAGGCCGGGAATGACGACGGCATTTGCAAAGTTCCCCCTTTTATAAACGGGGAGGTTTGGGAAGGACCCTTTTTCGAAAGGGGGAAGCAGGAGCAATCGTCCAAGGCGTATTCATGGAAATCCGCGTAAGGAACGTCAGCAAATTCTACTACTCCGAGGGCAAGCGGATCGAGGCGCTGGTCGACGTGAACCTCGTGATCCCGTCGAACCGTATCTTCACCCTGCTGGGGCCCAGCGGCTGCGGAAAGACGACGCTGCTGCGCTGCATCGTGGGCCTCGAGTCGCCCGACTCGGGCGAGATCGCCATCGGCGACGAAGTCGTCTTCTCTGCCGAAAAGGGCATCTTCGTGCCGCCCGACCGGCGGGGGCTGGGTATGGTGTTTCAGACCTATGCCATCTGGCCCCACATGAACGTCTTTGACAACGTGGCCTACCCCCTGCAGGCCCGCAACGAGCGGCAGGAGGAGATCGCCCGCAAGGTCGCCAGGGCCCTGCACTTCGTCCAGCTCGACGGCTTCGAGAAGCGGCCGGCCACGAAGCTTTCCGGCGGCCAGCAGCAGCGAGTCGCCCTGGCGCGGGCCCTTGTCGCCGAGCCGAAGGTGATCCTCTTCGACGAGCCCCTGAGCAACCTCGACGCCAAGCTGCGCGAGGAGACGCGCAAGGAGCTGCGCCGTTTCCTCACGGAGCTGCGCATCACCGCCGTCTACGTCACCCACGACCAGATCGAGGCCCTCGCGCTCTCGGACGACATCGCGGTCATGCGAAACGGACGCATCGTGGAGACGGGTACACCGCGCGAGATCTACTTCGATTCCGACCGGCAGTTCGTGGCCGACTTCATCGGGCACGCGAACTTCATCCCCGGCACGGTCGCGGCCACGGGTGAATCCGGCACGAGGGTCGACTCCGCCATCGGCCCCATCGCCTGCGCGAAGAAGACGGGCGCGGCGCCGGGGCAGGCGGTCACCGTCTGCATCCGTCCCGAATTCATCCACGTGCACACGGATGGCCGCGGCGACGGGGAGAACGTCTTCCGCGGGAAGGTTGAATCGCTGGTCTTCGTCGGCGATGCCTGCGAGGGGGAGATCCGCATCGGCGAGACCGTGCTCCTCTTCCGGATCGACCCGACGGCGGCCGTCCGCGAGGGCGAGGAGATCGCCCTGCAGTTCGACCCGCGTCACTGTACGATCCTCATGAGCTGAACGGCGGGACTGCCATGCAGAAGACTTCAGCGGCACTGACGCCGGGTCTCATCGCAATTGTCGGGTTCCTCACGCTCTGCCCCGTCGTCATGCTCATCCTGGGGAGCTTCAGCGGCGAGCTGGGCGCCTTCGGCGCCTTCACGCTGGACAAGTACGTCGCGGCCTACACGGACCCGGCCTTCGCGGAGATCCTCGTCAGCACGGTGATCTTCACCCTGGGCTCGGCCCTCGTGGCCACGGGGCTTGCCCTCTTTCTCGCCTATCTCAACACGCGGACCAACATCCCCGGCAAGTTCATGTTCGGCGTCATCTCGCTCATCCCGATGATGGTGCCGCACATCCTGTTCGCCGTCAGCTGGGTGCTCCTGCTTAACCCCTCGAACGGGATGATCAATCTCTTCCTGCGGCAGCTGGGCCTCGAGGGGGCGGCGCTCAACATCTACTCGCTCACGGGCATGATCCTCGTCGAGGGACTGCTCGACCTGCCCATCGCCTACCTCGTCATCGCGCCGGCCATGTCGGCCTTCGACGTGGCCCTCGAGGAATCCTCGCGGGTCTGCGGGGCCTCGAACGCGCGCACGCTGTTTCGCGTGACCCTGCCCGTCCTGCGGCCGGCGATCCTCGCGGCCCTCACCCTCGTCATCGTCCGGAGCCTCGCCTCCTTCGCCGTGCCGTCGGTCATCGGCATGCCGGGGCGGATCTACGTGCTGGCCACCCACATCTACAGCATCGTCGCCACGGGCTATGCCGCCGACTACGGGATGGCGGCGGCGGTGGGCATGAGCGCCCTGGCGGCCTCGATCACGCTTATCGTGCTGTACCGGCGCCTCACCCGGGAGGGCGAGAAGTACGTGACCATCTCGAGCCGGGGCTACCGGCCCAGCGTGATCGACCTCAAGGGCGCCCGGTACCCGCTCTTCGCGGTCGTGGCCCTCATCTCATTCGTGCTCATCGTCCTGCCGATCCTCGTGCTCTTCTACACGTCGCTCGTGCCCTACGTGATGACGCCCGGCGCGAAGGCATTCGCGGCGATGAGCTGGAGGCACTGGGTCACGGTCCTCAAGGACCCCGTCTCGCTGCTCGCGCTGAAGAACAGCCTCTTCCTCGGCGTCGGCGGGGCCACGCTGGGGATCCTCCTGTCCTTCTTCGTCGCCTGTGTCATCGTCAAGGTGCGGACGAAGGCCTCGGGCCTGCTCGAGTCGCTGAGCTTCCTGTCCTTCTCCTTCCCGGGGATCGTCGTGGGCATCGGGTTCATGTGGTTCTTCGTGCAGACGCCGCTGTACTCGACGATCTGGGCCCTGCTCATCGGCTACATCGCCACGTACCTGCCGTATGGTCTCAGGCCGCTGACGAGCGCCTTCGTCCAGATTCACAGCCACCTTGAGGAGTCCTCGCGGGTCTGCGGCGGAGGCCCGCTGTACNCCATGCGCCGGATCGTCCTCCCGCTGCTCGTCCCGGGGATCGCCTCGGGGTGGATCCTGATGGCNACCATGTTCGTCCGCGAGCTGAGCCTCTCCGTCGTCCTGTCCCGGCCCGGCACGGAGGTGCTGGCCGTGCAGATCCTGCGCTTTGCCGAGGACGGGCTGTGGGGGCGGCTCTCGGCCCTGGGGATCCTCATGATCTTCATCTCCACGGCCCTGGTCGTCATTGCCGACGGGATCGCGAAGAGGCTCTCGAGAAGGGGCTGAAAAAGGGGATGTCCCCTTTTCAGCCCCTCCGACCATTCCTCACTGGAAGATCTTCGGCACGCCGAGAACCTTGATGGGGTCCTCATCCGGCTTGAGGCCCATGAGCTTCACCAGTTCGGGGCGGATCTTCTCCCAATCCTGCCTGGCCAGCGCCTTTCCCTTTTCCGTCTTGGCCTCCTCGTAGAGCCGGAAGAACACGTAGTAAACGATGTGCCCCTCCTCCTTCGTGTCCTTGGCCTTCCAGCGCTTCTTGGCAAGCTCGCGCCACTTGCTCCCGTCGGGAACCACCGACCCGTAGACGAACTGGGAGATCAGGTCGGCATCGTGGGCGATCCTGGCGCTCTCGTTTTCCGGCTCGGGGAAAACGGCCTGCCAGGCGCCCTTGCGGCCCGCCGCCTGGTCCACGGAATCCCGGAAATACCAGTACCCGGTGGAGTGCTCGATGATGGTCACCTGCATCATCTCGATGTCCTTCTCGGAGAATCCACCCGCCTTGCGGGCGATCTCTCCGGCCGTGAGGGCGCCCGTGATGTGGTGGATCAGGGCGAGATTGCCGCCGACCTTCGGGCTTTTCAGCAGCGCCTCGTCGCCCCAGAAGCCGGGGGATGGCTTGAAGTACCCTGCCTTCTTGAGCTTCGCGACCATCTCCGAGCACTTGCGGAACACCTCGGGGTCGGTCAGGACGGCCCCCTTGTCCTCCTTGCTGATGTTGTGGAGGATGTCCGCCGCGATGGCCAGCTTCCGTTCCTGTTTCGCCAGCGGCCGGGCCATCTCGGAGGCCAGGGCCGAGCACACCCGGTTGTGCAGGATGTCGCCCCCGGGCTCCTTCAACTGCTGGATCGCCGTGGCGATCATCACGTCCATGAGGCCCTGCAGCTCCGGGAACTCCTTCAGGTATGCCTTCTCCCAGGCCAGGTAGGGCTCGGGCAGGGAGTACGTGTCCTGGGATGCCGCGGCCGCCATCCCCGCCGCCCCGATGATGAATGACAGCGCGATCAGAACGACGATCCTTTTCTTCCTGTTCATTTGCCTGCTCCTCCTCTCGTATTCGTTTCTCTCCGGTTCTCTGTTTCTCAATACCGTGAAATATCGGTGTTTTTCACCTGCAACCTTCTCCCGGTCAGGCCGGGGTCCGGGCTGTAAACCGAATGCCCGGCCATCCGTTTTACCAGGCAACGGAAGGATTCGATAGCGGGGTCACACAGGGACAACAGGAAAGATACCACACAAGGAAAAGGAACCGAACATGAAACGCATTCTGTCAGCCATTGCAATCACCCTCGTTGCCGCGACGGCGGCGCAAGCTGCCGACGTCGGCGTATCCGTCAGCATCGGCCAGCCGGGGTTCTACGGCCAGTTCTACGTCGGGCACTTTCCCCCACCGGTTGTCTACGCGCGGCCCGCCGTGGTTCATCCCGCACCCGTGGTCGTCTACAGGCCCGCCCCCGTTGTATACCGGCCGGTCTACGTGCACGTGCCCCCGGGCCATGTGAAGCACTGGCAGCGTCACCACCCCGGCCACCCCGTGTACTATCGGCACGACGGCCGGTCCTATCACCGGTAGGGGCGCCGCGGCGGACGCCGCCCGCCAGAAAGACATCTTGAGCGATCGAGGAGCACGAAACTTCTTCGTGCTCTGGGATAGAAGGAAAGCAGGACCCATGCAGGCCCTGCTTTTCCTTTGACGGTTTCGCCTGCCGGGCCGGTTTCATGCGCCGCCCGCGGAACGGTTCGTGAGGTAGACGCCGAAGAGGACCAGGGCCGCGCCGATGAGCAGCGAGGCGTCGATCGACTCGCCGAGCAGGAGAAAGGACAGGATGACGGCGCTGATGGGAACGAAGTTGATGAACACCCCCGCCTTCGAGGGGCCGATCTTCCGGATCCCCTCGTAGTACCAGATGAACCCGAGGCAGGTGCCGAAGAAGCCCAGGTAGACGATGGCGGACCAGGCGGAAAGAGAGTAGCCGCCGAGGTTTCCCGCCATTCCCTCGACGAGCGCCGGCGGCAGAAGCGCCGCCGACCCGACCAGGCAGGCGTAGGTAACCGCCGAGACGGGCTGCACGTCCCGCATGACGACCTTGCCGACGAGCGAGTAGGACACCCAGCTTGCGACGCAGCCGAAGATAAGCCACTCCCCCCGCCCCATGGCCCCCTCCAGGAGGGTCGAGGGGTTGCCCCGGGTGATTACGTAGACGGCGCCGGCGACGGAGAGCGCGACCCCGGTCGCCTTCAGCAGGGTCATCCGTTCGCCCCGGAACAGCAGCGCGGCGAAAAGGGAGATGAGCACCGGGTTGGAGGCCACGATGACCGACGCGCGGCCCGCCTGCACCGTCTGCATACCCGAGAGGAAGAAGACATTGTAGAGAAAGACGCCCGTCATCCCGGAGAGGAACACGAGGAGAAGCTGCCTTCCCCGCAGGGGCTGAAGTGTTCCCTCGAAGTGCCTCACCAGGGGGAACATGCACACCGAGGCGACGAGGAACCGCAGGAAAGAGCCCGAGTAGGGCTCAACCTCCTGCGCCAGGATGCGGCCCGCGATGAAGGTCCCGCCCCAGAGGACGGCCGTGAGGAAGAGCTTCAGGTAGATCATCCGAGGACCTTCCCCGCCAGCCAGTAGAGGGCCATTCCGACGATCACCGTTCCTCCCAGGGAACGGGTCCGCAGGGCGAACAGGAAGACGGGGATGGCCACGATGAGGTCGTTGTTCCAGAGAGTCAGCTGCCTCGGCTCGCCGGAGGTCAGCAGGGCCGGCAGGATCAGGGCGCTGAGGATCGCCGCCGGGATGAGGTCGAGCCACTCCTCGAGCCAGCGCGGAAGCGACCGCTGCGAGAGGGCAAAGAGGGGCACCCAGCGTGGGACATACGTCACAAGGCCCATCCCGAGGCAAAGGAGGAGATAATCGGTCGAGATCATCCTGTGAATTGTCCTTCCCCGGGTTTCCGGGTCATCCTCGCGGAAGCGGGGATCCCGCTCGCAACCGGATTCCTGATCAGGCGGGAAATGACGCCGGTTCCGGGTCCCTTGTGCCTCATCTCCGTCTCACCTCCGACCCGTTCCCGCCCCGGTGGTGGACGAGGCCGGGGCAGGCCATCGTCTCCGGATGAAAAGGCCGGCTGTGGCGGCGAGCACCGAGGCGGCCACGATGTAGCTGTTGCCGGGGATCATCAGGGACATCGCGACGGCGGCGGCGCCGGCGATCAGGGCGGTCAGGACATGGATCCGTTCCCTGAGCTGGTAGACGAGCAGGCACAGGAACATGCCCATGAGCGCGTAGTCGATGCCGAAGGCGTGAGCCGGGATCAGGGCCCCGCCCAGCGCGCCCGCGGCGGTGCTGGTCACCCAGACCGCGTTGGTCACGTGATTGACGGTCAGCGCCCGCCGCCAGTCCCAGCCCTCTTCGCGGAATCGCGCCAGGTTCAGGGCGAAGCTCTCGTCGGTCACCCCGTAGGCGAACAGCGCCAGCCATCGTTTTCGGACGCCCCCGAGGAAGACGGAAAGGGCGGAGCTCATGAGCAGGTGGCGCAGGTTGACGGCGAAGGTCGTGGCGACGATCGAGGCGGTCCCCGCCCCCGCCCCCAGCATGGCCACGGCGATGAACTGGGAGCTGCCGGCAAAGACGAGGGCCGACATGACCCCGACGGCAAGCGGAGTCAGTCCCGCCTTCTGGGCGAGCACGCCGAAGGCCAGCCCGATGGGGACGTATCCCAGGCAGATGGGCCAGGCCGCGCGGATGCCGTCTCTCACTGTGGAAAACCTGTCTGTTGGTGCTGCCGGGTCGGGCATATTCGAAATCGCGCTGTCAGGACGCTGGCAAGAGCGGGGTTTCGGCGTGTGCGGAAGGCTGGCCTTCCGATCTCCCCAAGCATGAAACCCTTCTGTGATCGCGGGGCGGTCTGAGGGTGCACATCCGATCCCCGGCCTACAGTTTGAACTCCGCCACGATGGGCGCATGGTCCGACGGCTTCTCGGCCTTCCTGGGCTCCAGGTCGATCCATGCGTTCACCGATTTTTTCGCCAGCGGTTGCGTGGCCAGGATGTGATCCACCCGCCATCCAAGCCCCCTCTCGACCGACTTGGGGACCCGGTAGTCGAAGTAGGAGTACTGGCCCGGTTCGCCGGGGTGGTGCTTGCGGAACACGTCGACGAAGCCCCATTCCAGCACATGGTCGAAGCCCTCCCAGACCTCGGGCGTGAAGTCCACGTGACCCAGGAGCCTCCTGGGGTTGTGCACGTCGATCTCTTCGCGGGCCACGTTGATGTCCCCGCACCACAGGATCATCTGGTCGGGCTTGTAGTGCCTGGCGAAGAACCTCCGGAGGCGCCTGAACCACTCGAGCTTGTAGGCGAACTTCGGGCTCTCCCGCTCGAAGCCCTGGGGCACGTACGTGTTCACCACGGCGATCCCCGAAAAGACGGCCCGGATGAGACGGTCCTCGTCGGCGGGGCCGCCGTCGTCGAGGCCGAGGGACACCCTGTCGGCCTTCCCGGCGGAGACGATGGCCACCCCGTTGTAGCTTTTACCGCCCCGGTAGACCACGTTCCACCCGGCCGCCTCGAATTCCTTCGCCGGGAACCTCGCGTCTTCCGTCTTGGTCTCCTGGAGGCACAGCACGTCGGGCCGGTTCTTCTCGAGCCAGGGAAGAACGATGGGCAGCCGGCTGCGGACCGAGTTGACATTGTACGTGGCGATCTTGAAGCGTTTCATGGGCTCCTCCCGTACGGTTGCGCGCCTGTGAGCGTACCACAGATTTCGGCTTATCAGGAAGGGAGAATTCTGCTAATAACATCCGTGTATTCCCCCTCGGACGGGCGGGCAGGAGGCAACGGGCCCCGCACCCCGGCCCGCTTCGATGAACGCACGGCGAGGCGTCGGTCGGAGGGTTCTCCCCGCGGGCAGAAGGGGACGGAAAGAAGGATGGGATATGTCACAGGACGTCTACCGGGCCATCCGGGAGCTGCTGGAACGGATGGGCATCCGCTACGACGAGATCGAGCACCCGCCCGTCGGCACCTGCGAAGAGTCCCTGGCCTACCGGGGCCAGGCGGGCTGGGAAGGGGCGAGCAGCAAATGCATTCTTCTCAAGGCCAAGGGCAAATACTACCTGTTGGTCACCACAGCCGAGAGGGAGATCAAGGCGCGGCTCTTCAAGAAGGAGTTCGGCACGAAGGACATCCGCTTTGCAACCCGCGAGGAGCTGCAGGAGGTAACGGGTTGCGACCCGGGGTCGGTGCCCCCCTTCGGCCACCGTGACCGGTTGCTGCCGTTCTACGTCGACGAGAACATCCTGCGGGCCGGACACTTCATGTTCAACCCCGCCATCCCCACGAAGAGCTTCCGCATCGACGCCGGGGATCTGCGGCGCATCTATGCCGCCGTCCCGAACCCCGTGAGCACCTTCGGCGAGGACGAGGACGAGCGCTTCGTGATCCGCANAGTGGAGAAACCCGCATGACGCAGGGGAATCGGCAGCACGGAAATCCAAGCGGGCACGGNGTNTTCGGCCCCGAACCGATGACGGTCCTGACGGACGTCCTNCTGGCGGCGGCGGCCGCCTGGGCCGGCTCGAGGATCCTGGGCGTCTCGGAGACTCCTGTGCACCGGTACTTCGCCCTGTCGTTTTTCCTCATCGCCCTGGGGACCCTCTCGGGGGCGACCATCCACGCCGTGCGGCACACGGCCCTCGTCCGCTGGGTCCCGCTTCTGTGGCGCATCACGGGAATCGCCGTCGGCACGTCCGTGGCGGCCATGCTGGCGGGGACCTTCTACCACCTGCTGCCTGCCGACTATGCGGACATCCTCCGATGGACCGTCCTGGGCCTTTCGACCCTTTATGCCGCCTGGATCTGGCGGGACTACCGTTTCCGCAACGTCATCGTCTTCTACTCCATCGCCATGGCATTTGTATTGGGGGCCATGGGGTTGAGCTACGTGACCACGGGGTCGCCCGGCGCGAGGCTGATCGCCGTGGCGATTCTCATCAGCTTTGCCGCAGCCGCCGTCCAGCGGAGCGGCATCAAGCTCGCGCGGCACTTCAACCACAACGACATCTACCATCTCATTCAATTGATCGGCCTGTACTTCTTCTACAAGGGCGCCCTCCTCCTGTAGTCGTTGATCCTCTTGATTCCCCAGATTCCGCCGTCCCCCGGCCGCCGTGTCGCCCCGAAGAAGGTGAGAGGTTGAGAAGGTCGGCGATGTCGGAGCCTTCCCGTTCTCCGACCTTCACACCTTCTTACCCTCCCACCCTCTATTCCCGCCGGTCTTGACAAGCCGGAATCCGAATTTATTTTATCGCCAGAAATGGAAACGGGGCCGGAGGGATCGGCCCCCCGACGAGTAACGAAACGTGAAAGGAGGTTGCATCGAGATGTTCTGGCCGGAATTGGGTCGATACGGTAGGGTCTGGAGCCCCTGGCGGGAGATGGAGCGCCTGCAGCAGGACGTGAACCGCCTTCTCGCGAGAGAAGGCGCACCGTATGCCGCCACATTCCCCGCTGTCAACATCTGGGCTTCCGATCAGGATGTCATCGTCGAGGCTGAAATCCCCGGGATCGACCCGGCGGATCTCGACATCACGGTCGCCGAGAACATCCTCAGGCTGACGGGGTCGAGAAAGCCGGAGGAACTCAAACCGGGGGAAGTGTCCCATCGCAGGGAACGCGCAAGCGGGGAATTCACCCGGAGCTTCCGTCTGCCCTACGCCGTGGATTCGGGCAAGGTGGAAGCAACCTATGAGAAGGGGGTCCTGACAGTCAGGCTGCCGCGCGCGGAGGCGGATAAACCCAGGAAAATCGCGATCAAATCGCAGAGGTAACGAAAGGAGGCAACCCACATGGCGGACAAGGAGATGCAGAAGCGAGAGGCATCCTCGCCCGTTGAAACGGAGAGGACGAAATCCGTGAAGGTCTTCATCCCCCGGGTGGACATCTGCGAGACCCAGGATGCCATCGTGTTGCTGGCTGACATGCCGGGCGTGGACGATAAATCCGTCGACATCACCCTCGAAAAGAACGTGCTCACCCTTTCCGGGAAGGTCACGCCCGTCGCCCGTGAAGGGTACCGTGCCGCCTACGCCGAATACGAGGCGGGCGACTATGAAAGGGCCTTCACCCTGTCCGACGAGATCGACCGCGACAGGATCGAGGCGTCGGTGAAGGACGGGGTCCTGAAACTCACCCTCCCCAAGGCGGAGCCCGTGAAGCTCAGGAAGATCAGCGTGAAAGCATCGTAACATCCATCAACCCCTTGAAAAGGAGGCGAGCCATGGCAAGCAAGATCAAGGATGTGGTCCCGGCGGGCCAGGGGACGGCGACCCCGCCTGCGAGACGCGAGGAGGAAGTTCCTCTCTTCTCCCTCCAGAGGGAGGTCAACCGGCTGTTCGACGATTTCTTCCGCGGGTTCGACCTGCGGCCCCTTCGGATGGCCGACGAGAGATGGGGCGGGTTCAGCCCGAAGATGGACCTCGAGGAGACGGAAAAGGAATACCGCATCACCGCCGAACTTCCCGGCATGGAGGAGAAGGACGTGGAGGTCCTTCTGACGGGAAACTCGATCACCCTCAAGGGGGAGAAGAAGGAGGAAAAAGAGGAGAAGGGCAAGAGCTACTACCACATGGAGCGCTCATACGGCTCCTTCCAGCGAACGGTGCCTCTGCCCGACGGGATCGACCTCAAGAAGGTCGACGCCGAGTTCAAGAACGGCGTGCTGACCGTGAAGCTCCCCAAGACGGCGGAAGCCAAGTCCAAGGGCAAAAAGGTTCCCATCAAGAGCGGCAAGAAGTGATCAGGAAGGCCGGCACGCGAAAGCGAGCCGGCTTTTTCCCGCCTGCCTGTTCCGGGGTCTGCCGGGGCGCTCAGATGCCGATCCGCATAAGGTCCTCGGCCAGCGTGAGGGGGCCCTTCCAGGTCTTTCGGCACTGGGCCGCGATGTCGGCGCCGTCGCACTCGGGGTAGAAGTGGGTCAGAACGAGCCGCTTCGCCCCTGCCCGCGATGCCGCCTGCCCCGCCTCGGACGGGGTCAGGTGCCCCTCCACCTTCATCTCGTCGGGAAGCGAGCACTCGCAGAGAAACAGGTCGGCGCCACGGGCAAGCTCCACGAGGCCCTCGCACAGGTCCGTGTCCCCCGAGTAGGCCACCGACAAGCCCGCCGGGGTCTCCACGCGGTAGCCGATGCTGCCCGCGATGTGGGCGACGGGCCTTGACCGGATGAGCAGATCTCCCGAGACGAAGGCGTCCGGCGTCCGATCGGCCAGCTCCCTCAGGGAGAAGAGAGGTTCAGGCAGGACGAGCCAGTCGCCGTAGGCGACGCGGAGGGCGTCGTAAAGACCTTGCAGACCCCTGGCGCCGATCAGCGTGAGGGGTTTGCGCCTGCGGTAGGCCTCGGGATACTTGGCGGCGAAGAGCAGCGACGCCAGCTCGCCCGAGTGGTCGGGG
>Ga0067045_1028747_pt1 | contig 28164 bp, 23 predicted proteins | sample TerdegcTABiofilm_FD_59184 | JGI IMG/M metagenome (GOLD analysis project Ga0067045, IMG submission 59184) | Combined Assembly of (Gp0054472, Gp0054536) Wastewater bioreactor microbial communities from Singapore -Terephthalate degrading...
GGGCCGCCGTGGGAGCCCTGGTGCCCCTGGCCGCCTTCTTGGCCGCGGTTATGGTGCTCCTGGCCGTCGTGGTCGGGCGGCGCATCTCCGCTCCTCTTTCCTACGCGGTGGAGCGGGTGCGACGCATTTCCGAGGGGGACCTGACCGGGGACTTCGACCCAAGCTTCCTAGCCCGGCCGGACGAGGCGGGACGGATCGTCCGGGGTTTGTCGTCCATGCGGGACGACCTGTCCCGGCTGATCGGCCAGGCCGCCCAGGCCTCCCGCAGGGTGGCCCAGGGAAGCGAGCAGTTCCGGGAAGCCGCGACCGGCATCTCCGACGGGGCCAGCCGCCAGGCGGCCGGGGCCGAGGAGGTTTCCGCCTCCGTGGAGGAGCTCTCCGCCACCGCCCGGCGCAACGCGGAGAACGCCCGGGAAACCGCGGTCATCGCTTCGGAAGCGGCCCGGGAGGCCGCGGAGAGCGAGGACTCCTTCCGGGGAGCCGCGGAAGCCCTTCGGTCCATCGCGGATCGGATCGGGGTGATCGAGGAGATCGCCCGGCAGACGAATCTCCTGGCCCTGAACGCGGCCATCGAAGCCGCCCGGGCCGGGGAGAGCGGCAAGGGCTTCGCGGTCGTGGCCGGGGAGGTCCGGAAGCTGGCGGAGAGGAGCGGCAAGGCGGCGGAGGAGATCCGGGGGATCTCCGCGGATACCCAGAAGCAGTCGGACCGGGCCCTGGGATCCCTGGGACGGCTGGTGCCGGCCATCCGCCGCACTTCGACCCTGGTGGAGGAGATCGGCGCGGCCAGCCGGGAGCAGGAGATCGGCACGGACCAGATCTCCAAGGCGGTGCTGGCCCTGGACGAGGTGGTCCAGCAGAACGCCGCAGCCGCGGAGGAGCTAGCGGCCTCGGCCGCCTCCCTCTCGGAGGAATCCGTGCGCCTGGAAAAGGCCATATCATCGTTCAAGACCGAGGATAGGGCGTTGACCCTGATCGGAGCGGAGGATTCCGAATGAACGCGAGCATCGAAGCGATCTCCCTGGAGTACGGGGAGGGGAAGAACAACATCATCCTGGGACAGTCCCACTTCATCAAGACCGTGGAGGATCTCGGGGAGATCCTGGCCGCGGTTCCGGGCGCGAAATGGGGCTTGGCCTTCAACGAGGCCTCGGGGCCCTGCCTGGTCCGGACCGAAGGGAACGATCCCGCCCTGATTGAGACCGCGGCGGCCTGCGCCAAGGCCGTCGGTGCGGGCCACACTTTCTATGTCGTGCTGGGTCCGGGGACCTTTCCCATCCACGCCCTGGACCGGATCAAGTCCTGCCCGGAGGTCTGCAGGATCTTCTGCGCCACCGGCAACCCCCTACAGGTATTGGTCGCCCGCACCCCCCAGGGCGCGGGGATCGTCGGGGTCGTCGACGGCTATTCTCCCAAGGGCGTGGAAGGGGATTCCGACAAGGCGGACCGCAAAGCCATGCTCCGGAAGTTCGGCTATAAGTTCGCCTGAGTCGACAGGACTTCGGCGCCGTCTGACCGGCGAAGCCTTTTTCTGAGGATCGCCGAAGCTTGCTTCGGCGCCGTCTGACCGGCGAAGCCCTTTTCTGAGGATCGCCGAAGCTTGCTACGGCGCCGTCTGACCGGCGAAGCCTTTTTCTGAGGATCGCCGAAGCTTGCTTCGGCGCCGTATGACCGGCGAAGCCGGTCATACGAGCTACCAGAAATTCAGGACGTCCTCCGCGAAACCCGGGAAGCCCTCGACCCGTACCTGGTTGCCGTCGTCCAGGACGGCGGTGCCCGTGAAGTACCCGAAGACCTGGTGCTGTACGGACCGTATGACCGCCAGGTTGGTCTCCGAGAATCGGTCCACCCGGGGCTCGAAGTCCATCTCGAAGCGGCCGTCGGAGCTGGTGAATCGCCAGGGCTTCAAGTAATCCGAGGTGTCGATCCGGAACTCCACCTGTTCCAGCTTGTGGATCCGTCCTTCCAGGATCAGGGCGTTCTCGCTGGCGGGGGTCCGGTCCGAAAAACCGTACCCGATGTTCCAGCCGAAGGGGCGCCCCTGGACGTATCCGGAGGCGGAACTCCAGTACCACCGGTTGCGGTAGGTCCAGCGACCCCGGCCCCAATCCAGGGCCCCGAAGTCCCGGGCGGGATCGAACTCGTACCTGCGGTTCCCGATGGTGAACCAACCCGAGGCGGGCATGCAGTTGACCTTGCGGTTGTAGTAGAAGGCCCTGCGGTTCTCCGACCAGGAGGTGGCGATGTTCATGCTTTCCAGGTTACCGGGTTGGGCAAGGGTCACGCTCCCCGAAAGGCCTTCATCCCCCGCGGCGTTCCGGATTCCCGGGGCCGCGAAGGTCAGGATCCGCTCTCCCGGGCGGTACTCGAAGTCCAGGGCCAGCTTGGAATCCGCGAAGGCTACGTGCCCGGCGTCGCTGTCGGATCCCAGTCCGGTGCGTCCCATGGGGAGAATCGAGAGGGTGTCGACCTGGTGGACATAGGATGCCTCGAGGTCCAGGAAACAGACCGCGCAGAGCCCCGCGTACCCCAGGTCGGAGAGGGTCAGGGTGATCCCGAAGCCCCGGTCCGGGGAAAGGATCGAGTAATAGTCCCACTCCTTGATCCGCCACCAGGGCGCCATGATCCTGGAGCGGTCGTAGCGCCAGTAGGGTTTTCGTGCCCAGCCTTCCTTGACGATACGGCCGGAGGAATCCAGGAGATCCATGGGTTCCGCGATTTCAATGTTCACGAGGTCCTCCGTCAGGGGCAGAAGCCGCGGTATCGCATGTATAGGAATAGGGTGGCGGTCATGAGGGCGTGGCCGTAATCCTCGGCGCCCACCAGATCGATGGCCTCCCGCTCGGGAACCAGGAGGACTTCGATTTCCTCGTGCTCGTCCAGGGCCTGGGGTCGTTCGAGGACGCAGCCTTCGGCTATGAAGGCGTGGAAGGTGTTCGTCATGAAGGCGGGGTTGGGGGATAGAAGGCCCAGGGGCACGACAAGATCCGCCCGGTACCCGGTTTCCTCCAGGAGCTCCCGTGCGACGGCCTGGGCGGGGTCCTCGTCCTCGTCCACGATGCCTCCGGGAAACTCCACGGACAGCCGCCCGGTGCCGTGCCGGAACTGGCGGATCATCACGAACTTCCGGCCCTCGGGGGTATCGACCACGGGTATGACGCCCGCCCAGTCCGGGGCGTTCACCAGGAAAAAGGTGCCCCGCTTGCCGTCCGGGCAGGCCCGGTCGCTGGAGGAGACGTCGAAGATCCGGCAATCCGCGATCTTGCCGGATCTCAGTTCCTTCCAGTCCAAGGGGTTTGCCATTAAAAAAAGCTTAGCGTATCGATACGGTTTCCGCAAGCGGGAGCTGCGCTTCAGTCCGAGGTCATGATGCGGAGGATCACCTGGTCCGTCTCCCGCATGCCCTCGCGCCCCAGGGTTCCGACGTTCTCGATGGTCCGCTCCACGTCGGATGAAACGAGTCCCTCGCCGTCCCCGAAGGCCCTGCCCTCGAAGGCCAGGTCCTGGGCCAGGATCGCGGCTTCCACGGCGGAGGCGATCTTGGCCGCGCAGGAAGGTTTGGCCCCGTCGCAGACGATGCCCCCGACATTCCCTAGGGTGTTCGCGATGGTGTCGGAGATTTCCCGGTAGCCGCCGCCCCGGAGGAAGGCGATGCCGGCCCCGCTTCCGCAGGCGGCGCTGACGGCCCCGCAGTAGGCGGACAACTTTCCGATCAGGACCTTCTGCCGGATAGCCACCAGGTTGGACAGGGCCAGGGCCCGGATAAGACGATCCCGGGGAAGACCCAGTTCCCGGGCGTACTCGATCACGGGAAGGCTTACGGTCATTCCCTGGTTTCCGCTGCCGGAATTGATCACCACCGGCAGGGAGCACCCGCTCATTCGGGCGTCGCTTCCCGCCGCGGGCCGGGCCGCGGCCCGGGTGCGAAGGTCGTCCCCCCGGGTCTTGAGCAGGGTCCTTCCGACCTGGGCGCCCCAGGGGTTCGCCAGGCCCTCCTCGGAAATGGCGCGGTTCATCTCGATCTGGTCGGACAGCGTTTTCTCCACGTCCCCCATATCGGCGGTCCGGGCGTATTCCAGGATGTCCCGTATGTTGAGCAAGCCGGCGCCCGCGGCCAAGGCTCCCCCCTCTACATGGCAGGCCGTCCCTGCGTCGCCGCCGCTGGTCCGGGCCGAAACCGTTTTTTGAGTGCCCTCGGCGCTAACGGACGAGGCGCCCTCGGCGGCTTCCACGGGATGCCCGTTCCGGGACGCGCGGGTGATGTTCGTGTGGGAACCCTCGATGCGGACAAGGGCGCGGTCGCTTCCCGCGAAGGCTTCTGCCTCGATATATAGGTTTTCCACACCCTCCGCCAGGCGGACCTCGCAGTACCCGGAGGCCAGGAGTCTTCGGACCTCGGGAAGTTGCTCCGGCTTCAGGCTTTCCAGCACCTGTAGCCGACGAGAGGCGTCTCCCCCTACGACTCCGGCCACCGCGGCCGCGGCTATGCCTTTCAGGCCCCCGGTGTTGGGCACCAGGACGCCCTTCACGTTCTTGACGATGTTCCCGGAGCAGCGTACGCGCAGTCCCTCGGGCATTCGGTCCAGGATCTCCCGCGCCCGGGCCGCGGCGTAGGCCACGGCGATGGGCTCCGTGCAGCCCAGGGCCGGGACGAGTTCCTCGTTCAGGATGGCCGCGTAGGCCGAACGTATGTTTTCCGATACCATGGCGCGCTCCTGCCGGGCCGCTTCGAGTCTCCGGAAGGCCCCGACTGGAGTATGTCACCGGAACGGCGGAGGGGCAACCCGGAATCGGCGCCGGAACGGTATCCGACTCACTGCCGGGTGACGTGGAAGTCCATGTAGATACCCGTGGCCGCCCGGAGTGGAAGCCGCCTAAGGAGAATTCCCCCGGGCGGGGACAATCCGAGATCCGGGGATCAGAAGCCCAGGCTTTCCCCCACCACCACGACGGTGGCCCGGCCGGGCTGCACCTCCCTGCGTACCAGGAGGATCTTGGAAGGGTAGGAATGGAAACTGTCCGGGAGTCCGTACGCCGCCCGAGCCCGCTCGGTCTCCCGGGGCAGGACGTATTCCTCCACGCGGCGGATTCCTTCCTCGAGATCCTTCACGATCTTGTTCGCCCCCACGACCCAGATCACCTTTGCGGACCCGTAGGCGTACGCGGGAAGCTGGCTCCCGGTCATGGAGGCGATCACCAGGTGCCCTTCCTCGGTGAGGGCGTGGACCGAGCCGACCGCCACGTCCGGGGCCGCCCCGTACTTTCGCATCTCCCGCCCCTTCGTCTTGGGGTCCATGGAAAAAAGCTTGGGTTTGACGGCGTCGAAGCGTCCGCTCTCGTTGAGTTCCTTCCCGAGGCCGATGGAATCGACGGTCACGGAGGACATCGTCATCACCTCCGCTCCGGCGGGGATCAACCCCAGCACCGCGTCCTTCGCCGCGGCGGCGTCCCGGGCGAACACCGCGTCGATGCCGTTGGCCCGGAGGGCGGCCATCGCCTTCTCGATCCGCTCCCGGGGGGCGATAGTGTTGAAATCCTTCATGGGAAACTCCTTTGTACCGAAATATTACTTCTCTTTCGGTAGCATGTTACTTTTTGTAAGTTAATAATTTTATTGTACAGGGTAAAGCAAAATGCTATCATCTAGGTATGGATCATGAAGAGAGCGGGAAGCTCTGTCCCCGGGTGCAGGCGGCCTTCGAGCTCCTGAGCAAGAAATGGACCGGACTCATCCTGCACCAGCTTCTGGAGGGGGAGTGTTCCTTCTCCGACCTGGAGCGGGCGGTGCCCGCCCTCTCCTCCCGCATGCTGGCCCTGCGGATCAAGGAATTAGAGGCCGCAGGCCTGGTCCGGCGCACCGTCGCCGCGGGACCCCCGATCCGCGTTACCTATCGCCTCACGGAAAAGGGCCGAGCCCTGGAACCCGCCATGCGGAGCATCGAGGAGTGGGCGCAGTCCTGGACCTAGCGCCCGGGATCCGTCGGGAGGCCCGGTGCCCTCCGCGGGGATTACCGCTCCCTGAAGGCGGTCAGATTCCGCTCGATGTACTTGAGATGGAAGGATCCATGACCGGAATAGAGCTCCAGAAGCTGGGCCAGATCCATCCGCCCCCGCTCGGGATGGATGACATGGAAGGCCGACCAGTCCCCGTCCAGGACTCCGCGGCAGGTTCGACCGATCAGGGACCGGACCCGGACGGATTCTTCCAGGCACCCGATCCCGTCCAGATCCGAGTACCGCAGCCGGGACCGCCAGGCCTCCTGGTTCCACACCGGGATGGTGACCCCCGGCTCCGCGATGGCGGCGCGGATTCGGTACCAGCAGATCAGGTCCGCTTCCAGGAGGTGTACCAGGTGCTCGTTGATGGACCACGCCTCGGGCAGGTCCGGGATGAAGGATAGCTGATGTGCGGTGAGGTTCTTTACGAGGTTCCGTATCGGTTCGAAGGCCCTCTCGTACCGGACGATCAGGCCTTCTTTTTCATTCCTGTCCATGGTTCCCCCTAAGCCGTCCACGATTCCGATGAACGATACAGCAGTGTGTTTACGGAATCAACCACGGAGGACTAGGTCGCTTTGTCGTGCACGCCGCGGACCGCCCGGCCCGAGGGATCCGCCAGCTTGGCCCACTCGGCGTCCCAGCGGATCGCGGTGGGAGTGGAGCAGGCGATGGAGGGCCCGTCCGGGATCAGGTCCACCGCCGAGGGGTTCTTGAAGTGCTCCTCGAAGATGGTCCTAAACCAGTACGCCTCCTTGGTCGGCGGCGTCTTGACCGGGAAGCGATGCCGGGCGTTGGCCATGGCGGAGTCGGAGACTTCCTTCTCCGCGTGGGCCTTGATAGAGTCGATCCAGGAATACCCCACCCCGTCGGAGAACTGCTCTTTCTGCCTCCACAGGACCTCGTCGGGCACCCATCCGTCGAAGGCCTTGCGCAGGATGTATTTCTCCATGCGGCCCTCGTCCTTGCGGATCATCTTGTGTTTGGGATCGATGTTCATGGCGACCTCCAGGAACTCGGGATCCAGGAAGGGAACCCGGGCCTCCACGCCCCAGGCGCACATGGCCTTGTTGGCCCGGAGGCAGTCGTAGAGGTGGAGGAGGGAAAGCTTGCGGACCAACTCCTCGTGGAATTCCACGGGGTTGGGGGCCTTGTGGAAGTAGAGGTAGCCGCCGAAGATCTCGTCGGAGCCCTCCCCGGAGAGGACCATCTTGATGCCCATGGACTTGATGACCCGGGCCATGAGGTACATGGGGGTCCCCGCCCGGATGGTGGTGACGTCGAAGGTCTCCAGGTGGTAGATGACGTCCGGGATGGCGTCCAGGGCTTCCTGGACGGTGAACTCGATCTCGTGGTGCTGGCTCCCGATGTACTCGGCCACCTTGCGGGCGTACTTCGTGTCCGGAGCCCCCGGCAGACCCACCGAGAAGGAGTGCATCCGGGGCCACCAGGCCCGCTCGGTGTCCCCGCTCTCCACGCGCTTTTCCGAGAATTTTGCCGCTATGGCGGCGATGATGGAGGAATCCACCCCCCCGGAGATCAGAAGGCCGTAGGGCACGTCGCACATCAGTTGTCGCTTGACCGCGGAGACCAGGGCATTCCGGAGCTTTTCCTCGTCCCCCTCCCCGGAGGGTATCTTCCCGGGGGCGGCCCAGGAAGGCTCGTACCATTTGACCAGCATACCCTCGGAACCCCTGTAGTAGTGTCCCGGCGGGAAAACCTCCACCTTGGGACAGACGTCGTGAAGCGCCTTCAACTCCGAGGCCACGAAGAGGTTTCCCTCCCCGTCCCGGCCCCAGTACAGGGGGTTGATGCCGATGTGGTCCCGGGCGATGAAGAAGTCCCCGTCCCGGGGGTCGTAGATGACGAAGGCGAAAATGCCGTTCATCAGCTTGACGAAGTCGGGACCGAGCTCGTCGTAGAGGTAGAGGATGGGCTCGCAGTCCGAGGCGGTCTGGAACTCGTGGGGCCTCTTGAGGTACCGGGCCCGGAGCTCCAGGTGGTTGTAGATCTCCCCGTTTACGGAAAGCACGCGGCCGGTGCCCTTGTCCACCAGGGGCTGGGCCCCGTGGGTGACGTCCACGATGGCCAGACGCTCGTGGCAAACCACCGCGCGCTTGTCCGAATAGACCCCGCTCCAATCCGGGCCGCGGTGGCGGAGGCGTTTGACCCGGTTGATCGCGAGCTTCCGGAGCTCAACCGGGTTTCCCTTGATATCCAGGACCGTGAAGATTCCGCACATAGCCACACTCCGAAACAGGAAGACTGGGCCAATTCCAAAAGTCGGTCACTTTTGAAGTTGGCTTTGCGATTGCTCGCGCTTGCGTCGTAACCGCCGCGCCCAATCGCGGATTTCAAGGCAGCTTTTTCAAAACTCTCGGAGTTTTGAAAAAGCCTTGACTGTGCGGGATTATCCAATAAAACGACCTTCCAGGACAAGGGTCTGTTTCTGTAAAAAGATACGTCTAAATCGGGAAATCGACGCGGAACCGCGCGCCGCCGTCGCTTTCCCAGGCGAGGCTTCCCTTCAGCTGGGCCGACAGGGCGAGCACTAGCTGCAACCCGAGACCTCGGCTTTTCGACGGATCGAAATCCGGGGGCAGCCCGGGGCCGTTGTCGGATACCGAGAGGCGGGCAAGCCCGTTCTCGCGCCTTAGGGCTACGGAGACGGAAGCGGAGTCTCGTCCCGAGGCGTGCTTGAAGGCGTTGGTGACCAGCTCCGCCAGGAGGAGGCCGTAGGGAATAGCAGTTTCCAGGGAGCAGCGGATAGCTTCGCAGTCCAGGGAAACCCGCATCCCCCCGCGTTCGAGGTAGCTGGCTTCGAGAAGTTCGACTAGTCGGCCGCTGTACCCGCACAGGTCGATGTCCGTCAGGTTTTCGGACGAGTATAGCATCTCATGGACCATGGACATGGAAGCGATCCGTGATTCCAGGCTTTTAAAGGAGGCTTCTTCTCCCTCCGCGCAGGCGCCTTCCTGGAGGCGGATCAAGCTCAGGGTCATCTGGAGGTTGTTCTTTACCCGATGGTGGATTTCCTTAATGAGGAGTTCCTTTTCCTTCAACAGCGCGCCCAGCCTGCGGGCTTCCTCGGCCTGCTCCGTGTCTCTCCGTTGGATCGCCTCCGCCATGTCATCCAGAGCCGAGGCGATATTCCCCAGGTCCGAGGAGTCCCCGTTGAGCCCGACCCGTGCGCTTAGGTCCCCGCCCCGTATCCGGTTCACCGCGGCGCCGATGCGGGAAAGCCGCCGCCCGAAGAGGACCTCCGAGAGGATCCACGCCAGGCCGAGGGCCAGCAGGGCTGCCGCAGCCATCGCAAGGAGGTTCCTGCGCGTGATCGCCCGGCTGACGCGCAGGATCCTGTCCCGGGGAGTCGCGTACACCACGGTGATGTAGGGCTCCGGTTCCCCCTCCAAGCGCAGTTTCTTGTACCCGTAGAATCGCACGGTCCCGTCCGAACTGTGGTCCAAGAAGCTTCCCGATTCGGGTCCGGCTTGGATTTTTTCCCACACGCTCTTCTTTACGGGACCGCCGACGGGGTTCGTCTCCTTGGGCGGGTAGAAATACAAGCGGATCCCGTTTCGATCCACGATGCCCAGGAAGGAATCCGGATCGAGTTTGAAGGTTTCAAAGACGGCGGAATAGGAGGACAGTTTATATAGAGTGTTGATCGTCCCGGATGGGCGTCCGGATTTGTCCAGGATGGGGAGGGAATAGGAAAAGGACGGCTCCGACTGAACCAAGCCGATGATGTATTCTCCGGTGCTGAATCGGCCGGACAGGAAGGCTTGTCGCACGTGGGGACGGAGCGATAGATCCGTCCCCCGGGCCAACAGGGACGAGGCCGCGACCCGTCCGGCCCCGTCCGTCAAGCTTAGGTTCAGGTATTCGGGATTCCCGGCGTGTACGGCCTTTAGGATACGGTCCGCGATGTCGTAGCTCCGCTCCTGGAACGCCGGGAGGGCGGCAAGGGTGGCCAACATCTGCCGGGTCGATTCGGTGATCCGGATCTGGATGTCCCCGAACGCGGCGGCCTGCCTCAGGGCTTCCGCGGCCGCCTGGTCCTCCATGTGCCGGGCGTGCTCCGCGCCGGTGACTGCGATGATGTGGAAGGCCGGAGCCAGGGCTGCCGCAAGGATCAGCAGAATGGCTGCCCGGATGGAAATGGCCGGGAACCCGGATTCTTGTCTCGTATGTCGCTCCGATTTTGGATGATCAATCCAGGTAAAGTATCCATCTTCCCCGGGTTTCGCGCAAGTCGAAGGGCTCCGCCGGGCCGCGAAGCGGTTTGGCGATGCGGATTCCGGAGCCGCGAATCGTCCCTGTTTATCTCTCCAATCTCCTGTAAACATACCTATGAGGACGATCCGCGGAGGCGCCGAGCTTTTCCCGGCGGTATTCGGCGTACTCGGTCCAGTTTCCGTCGTACCAGACCACCTCCCCGTCCTCGAAGGCCAAGATGTGGGTGGCCACCCGGTCCAGGAACCACCGATCGTGGCTTACGACCAGGGCGCAGCCCGCGAAGGAATCCAGGGCCTCCTCCAGGGCGCGCAGGGTGTTCACGTCCAGGTCGTTCGTGGGCTCGTCCAGCAGAAGGACGTTGGCCGCCGCCTGGACCATCAGGGCCAGGTTGAGGCGGTTCCGTTCACCCCCCGAAAGCACCCCGACCTTCTTCTGCTGGTCCGCCCCGGAGAAGTTGAACCAGGAACAATAGGCGCGGGAATTGATCTCCCGGGTTCCCCCCAGCTTGATGATGTCCAGTCCCCCGGAGAGTTGCTCCCAGACGGTCTTGTCCGGATCGAGGCTTCCCCTCAGCTGGTCCGCGTAGGCCAGCTTCACGGTCTCTCCCAGACGGAGGCTGCCGGAGTCGGGTTGTTCCTCTCCGGTGATAAGCCTAAGCAGGGTCGTCTTGCCCGCTCCGTTGGGGCCCACGATGCCCACCACGGCACCGGGGGGGACCTCGAAGCTCAGGTCTTGAAAGAGGACCTTATCCCCGTACGCCTTGGAGAGCCCCGCTGCCTCGATCACCACGCCGCCCAGCCGGGGCCCCGCGGGAAGGAAGATCTTCGTCTCCCGAACCTTCTCCCGGCCTTCGTCGGCCAGGAGCTTTTCGTACTGGGCGATGCGGGCCTTGCTCTTTGCATGCCGCCCCTTGGGGCTCATACCGATCCATTCCAGCTCCCGCTCCAGGGTTCGGGCCCTCTCGCTCTCGCCCTTCTCTTCCTGGGCGAGCCGCTGGCGTTTCTGGTCCAGCCAGCTCGAGTAGTTGCCTTTCCAGGGGATGCCCTCCCCCCGGTCCAGTTCCAGTATCCAGCCGGCCACGTTGTCCAGGAAATAGCGGTCGTGGGTCACGGCGATGACGGTGCCGGCGTATTCCCGGAGGTGGCGTTCCAGCCAGGCCACGGTCTCCGCGTCCAGGTGGTTGGTCGGTTCGTCCAGCAGGAGAATGTCGGGCTTCCGGAGGAGGAGCCGGCATAGGGCCACCCGGCGCCGCTCCCCCCCGGACAGGACATCCACGACCTGATCCGCGGGAGGGCAACGCAAGGCTTCCATGGCGAAGTCCAGCCGGGAATCCAGGTTCCATGCGTCCGCGGCGTCCAGCTTTTCCTGGAGGGCGGCCTGCCGGGTCGCGAGCTTGTCGAAATCCGCGTCCGGGTCCCCGAAGGCTTCGTTCACCTCGTCGAACTCCCTGAGGAGGTCCAGGATCTCCTGAACGCCTTCGCTCACGATCTCCTTGACGGTCTTGCCGGACTGGAGCTTGGGCTCCTGCTCCAGGAAGCCGATGGTGTAGCCCGGAGACACGGAGGTCTCCCCGGAGAACTCGGTGTCCACGCCCGCCAGGATCCGCAGGAGACTCGACTTTCCCGAGCCGTTCAATCCGATGACGCCGATCTTGGCGCCGTAGAAATAGGAAAGGCTGATGTCCTTCAGGACCTGCTTGGTGCCGTGCCTCTTGGAGACGCGGTACATGGAATAGATGATCTTCTTGTCGTCGACGGTTGCCATCCATCTAAGATACACCGGAGGGCCGGGGACTGTGTAGCCGTGGGGTCTGTGTAGGCGGAGACGGAAATATTAGTAATTCAATTTTAAATAGATAAATAAATAAATTAATCGTTTGACAGGAATTGGAAACGAACCTAAAGTTTATTTTGGATCGAGTTCATCCTCGGCTTCGCATCGTCAACGCCCGATCCGCAGGAGAAGAGATCGTTCCGGATCGCCCGAACGGTTTCTTTCGCTAAGGAGGACGGCGGTATCGCGCGATCTATCCGAGCCGCCGGCTCCGCGGTTACTTTGTAAAAAGGAGTCACCATGACCCTTATCAAGCACGTACTTCGGAACAAGAACACCCCTCCCGTGACCGTGGCTCCCGGCGACACGGTGTATTCGGCCCTGGAAGCCATGGCCAGGCACAACATCGGCGCCGTCCTGGTCATGGACGGAAAGCGACTGGTCGGCATCCTCTCGGAACGGGACTACGCCCGCAAAGTGGTGCTCAAGGGCCGATTGTCCAAGGATACCCTGGTCAAGGAGATCATGAGCGAGAAGGTCCATTTCGCCACACCGGACCAGTCCGTTGACGAATGCCTCGCCCGCATGACGGCTCAGCGGTTCCGGCACATGCCGGTCCTGGACGGAGAGAAGAACGTGATCGGGATCGTCTCCATCGGGGACCTGGTGAAGGAAAAGATCGCGGAACAGGAACTGGTGATCGATCAGCTCCAGCAGTACATCACCGCAGGCTGAGAAAACCTCGGGCGGTCGGGAAACCCGGCCGCCCTGCCGTGTCTCCGAATCGGGACGGAAGGTGCGTTCTATTTAGTGTCGGACAGCGCCCGTGCCAGGTCCTCTCCCCGGAGAATCCGAATATCCAATTCCGCCAGGATTAGATCAACCTCGGTTCTCAGGACGTCCGAACGAGCCCGGTCCCAGTCCGCCTTGGCTGCGTCCGCCTCGTCCGCCGGAACCGTCCCCGCCGCGGCCAAATCCCGCAGACGCTCCCACTTGCGGCGGGAAAGGTCCGCGATCCGACTCTGTATCCCGATCCGGTCCGCAAGGAAGGACCTGCGTTCCTCCAGGGCCCGGGCGCGCTCCAAGACGGTCTGTTCCGCGGCCTTGAGATTGGCGGCCGCGGCCTGGACGGCCAGTGTGTCCGCCCGGGATCGAAGGGTCTTGGTCTCCCGGACGCTCAACGGCACCTCCAGCGTCAGCGTAAGGTTCAGATTGACTCCCGTGCCCGTACCGCCGCCGAAGTAGTCCGACAGGATGGTTCCAAGGTCCGCAGGGTTCGATCTGGAGTCCGGATACCTTGGCTCCACGGAAAGGCTGGCCCCGAAGGCCGCGGAGTCCGCGACGGCCCGGACGGCCGCGTCCGCGGAGGTCTTTTCCATGGCCAGGGCTGCCCGGACGGCTTCCGGGGCGGAGCGGGGCTCCGGCGCCGGGGCGGGGGCGAGTTCCGGCAGTCGCTGGGATAGGGCGGGAGCTTCGGGCAGGCCCAGGACTCCCGCCAGGCGCCGCTCCGCGTCCCGGAGGGACAGCCGAGTCTCCTCACGGACGGCCCGCAGGGTCTCCGCGGCCAGCTCCAGCTCAAGGGCCGTCTCCTCCGTGGCTGTGCCCCCCCGGCGCCGCAGGAGGGCGCTTTCCGCCCGCCGGAGCGCGGTTTCCAAATTGGCCGACTGGGCATCCAGTACGGACCGGAGTACGAGGACACGCCCGGCGAGTTCCACGGCGTTTCGGATCGACTGGTTGCGCCGTACCCGGTCGTCCAGGGCCGCCTGGTCCGACGCCAGTTCGGCGGAGCGCTTGGCCCCCGCCGCCGCGGCTACGGGCAGGAACTGGCCGCCCGCTCCCAGGGGCTGGCGAAGGCCGGCGGACAGGGAGGGCACGAGTTCGTACTCCAGGGCCCCGTCCGTATCCGTCGCCTTTAAGGTAGTCTTGACCCCGGCGCTCAGGGCCCCCGCCGTGGGCAGGGCCTGGTTCAGGGTCAGACCGCCGCCGGCGCTCAGGGTGCGAACATCCGCGAAAAGATCATAGGGCGGAGGTCCGGAAAAAGTGTCCGCATCCGCCGAAAAAAGCCTTCTCTGGTCCAGGGAAAAGGGGGTCAGCCCCAGGATGAAGCGGGGCCGGGCTTCGTCCAGCTTGAGCTCGTACTGAACCCGGGCGGTCTCGGCGGCGGCCCGGGAAGCCGCAACGGAGGGGTCGCTTTCCAAGGCCCGGTAGGCTACCTGGGCCAGCGTCAGGGGGGCGGCCGTGGCGGCCGGCGAGGCCGCCGGGATGCCGGACTGGGCCGGGACCGGAAGGGCCGCCGCCGGGGAAAGGAGGATCACGGCGACGGCAGCCCGGAACATCGTGGATTTCATAGTTTCTTTCCTTGTCGCTGGATTCATGCCGCGGCCGCCTTCGCCTTCCGGGGCCTTCGGTCGAACAAGAGGCCGTACAGGGCGGGCACGACCGTGACCGCGGTGGTAGTGGAAAAGATGAGGCCGAATATGATGGTGCTGGCCATGGGGCTCCAGACCACGGAGTATCCGCCCAGGCCCAGGGCCGTGGGAAGAAGTCCCGCTATGGTGGTGATGCTGGTGAGGAAGATCGGCCGGAGACGGGTGACCGCCGCGTCCACCACCGCCTCCTCGACGGGCTTTCCGTTCCTCCGGTCCTCGTTGATGAAGTCGATGAGGACTATGGAGTCGTTGACCGAGATACCCGCCAGGGCCACCCCCGCGTACAGCACCGTCGTGGAGAAGGGGGTCCCGGAGAACACCAGGTACAGGATCACCCCCGCAAAGGCGATGGGCACGGACAGGAGGATCAGGAAGGGCTGGGTGTAGCTCTTGAACTGGGCCCCCAGGACCGCGTAGATCAGGAAGATACCCACCAGGAAGACCCGGAGGATCTGGATCAGGAGGTCCGCCAGTTCCGCGAACTCGCCGCCCACGATCAGGGTCTGGTCCGGGTGCCGGGAACGGATCTCGGAATCGAACCACGTGCGCACGTCCGCGTTGATTCCCTGTACCACCGTCTTGTCGTAGGCCTGGGAGGAGACCTCCACCTCCCGTTTTCCGTCCACCCTCTTGATCGAGGCCAGGGCCGCCCCTTCCACGAGTTCCGCTACCGCCGAGAAGGGTACCAGGCGGCCGTCCGGCGTGGGTATCTTGAGTTCCCTCAGGCGCTCCACCGAAGAAGCCCCGCCGGTCCCGGCGTAGCGCACCAGGACGTCCAGTTCCTCGTTTCGGAAGAACACCGTGCCGGCCGGGAATCCGTCGTAGGAGCCCCGGATGTAGGAACCAACGGCGGCCACGGAAAGTCCGTACGCCGCGGCCCGCTCCTCGTTGATGCGTATGCGGAGCTCCGGAGTCCCCGTCTGCAGGGTGTCCTCGATGTTGAGCAGCTCCGGGTACCCTGCCAGGCGTTCGCGCAGGAGGGCCGCGGTTTCGATCAACCCGTCGTAATCGTCCCCCCGGATGCGGAAGCCCACCGGCGGGGACACGGGAGGCCCGGATTGGGCTTTTCGGTAGATGACCCGCTCCGGTCCGGGTATGTCCGAAGTCATGCCCTTGACCTCGTCCATGATCGCGGTCACGGTCCTTTTCCGGCCCTCCTTGAGCTCCGTGAGGTCCACGACGATCTGGCCCACGTTGCCCGCGGAGCTGCCCCCGCTGCCCGAGGACCGGAACCCGACGGAGGATACTACGTTCACCACCTCCCCGTTCCCCCGGAGCGGCAGGATGCGTTCCTCGAAGGCCCGGATCGTCCGTTCCGTGGTGTCCCGGTTCGTGCCTGTAGGCATGTCGATGTCGATGTAGAAGAGGGTGAAGTCCTCGGCGCTGAACAGGTCCTGCCGGATGAAGGGCACCGCGGCGAAGATGGCGATGGTTACGACCGCGAACCCCAGGACCACGAGCTTCCGGCGTCCGTACAAGCCCTTCAGGAAGCGCTCGAAGCCCGGCCGTATCCGCTGGAAGATATCCGGCTTGGAACTCAGGCGGTCTCCTCCGGGCCACTCGGCTGAATGGGACGGGATAAATAGGATGGCTTCTATGGTGGACGCCAGAAGGGCGATGATCACCGTCAGGGGGATGACCCGGAGGAACTTCCCGATGGTTCCGGGCAGGAGCATGAGGGGCAGGAACGCCGCCACCGTGGTCAGGGACGAGGAGACGATGGGCCAGGCCACCTGGGCGGTACCCTCGATCGCGGCCCGGCGCTTGTCGAACCCCGCCTGGCGCAGACGGAAGGTGTTTTCGGTGATGATGATGGCGTGGTCCACGATCATGCCCAGGACCAGGACCAGGCCGAAGAGGGTGTTGGAGTTCAGGGTCTCTCCCATGGCCTCCAGGATCACGAAGGTGATGGCGAAGGTCACCGGGATGCCCAGGGCCGTCATCAGGGCGTTCCTCAGGCCCAGGAAGAAAAGGAGGATCACCGTCAATAGGACCAGCCCCTGGAAGGCGTTGGAGAGCAGGACATCGATGCTGTCCCGGATTTGCACCGTCGAATCGTTGATCAGATCGATCCGGGCGCCCTCGGGAAGCGTGGGCCAGGTTTCCGAGACGAGCCTTTTGACCCCGTCGATGACGCCGATGGCGTTGCCCCGGGGGACCTTGCCCACCCGAAGGATCACGGCCCGGTCCCCGTTGATCCGCGCCGAGTCCCCCCGTTCATCGAAGGCTTCGTAGACCCGGGCAACGTCCCCCACGTGGACGACCGCCCCGGAGGGACCTACCCGCCGCACGATGACCTTGTCGAAGTCTCCGATGCCCTGGAGGGATCCCACGGTGCGCAGCAGGTATTCCCGGGACACCGTCTCAAGGGTGCCTCCGGGCACGGTTACGTTTTTTTGCTGGACCGCCCGAAGGACCTCGTTGAGCGAGATCCCCACCGATTCCAAGCGATCCTGATCCGCGTCCACCACGATCCTTCGGTCCCGATCCCCGACCAGGTCCACCGAGGAGACGTCCTTGAGCTCCAGGATCCGGTCCCGCAAAGATCGGGCGACCCGGTTCAGGTCCTCGTAGGGGGCGGAGCCGGAGACCACGACCTCGACGGCCGGCAGGAAGTCGTTGGACGAGAAATCGTTGACCAGGGCGGGCAGGGTTCCGTCGGGAAGGTCGACCCGGGAGAACCGGGTTCGGACGTCCTGGAATAATCGAGCGAACTCCTCGTTCGAGATTCCGTCGTCGAACTCCACCCGCACGATCGCGAGTCCGTCTGAGGCCACGCTCTGTATCCGCTTCAGGCTGTCCAGCCCCTGCATTTCCCGCTCGATCTTTACCACCACGGAGCGTTCGATGTCGCCGGAGGAGACCCCCGGAAAGGGAACCGCTATGTTCACCCAGAAGAAGGGTACCTCGGAAAACTGTTCCTGGGGCAGGCGGGCTATGCTGAAGGTTCCCAGGACCAGGACCGTGACTAGGACGATGGTCAAGAGGACGTTGTTTTCAACGGAGAATTTCGGAAGGTTCATCTCGGGCTCCTATTCCCAGCCCGCCGTGTCGCCGCGTCCCGTGGAAACGACGGGAACTCCGGGGCGGAGCCGGGTAAGGGCGCTTATGATGAGCGTTTCGCCCTCCGTCAGCCCGGATAGGACTTCCGCCCGGACGCCGGATCTGCGGCCCAGGGTCACGGGCCGGACCTCCGCGGCTCCGTTCCGGTCCACGAAGACCGCGTACGTCTCCCCTCGGCGCACCAGGGCGGCGCTGGGAACCACGATCGCGGGCTCCGCCTTCCGGGCCGCGATGGAAACCGAGGCGGCCATGCCGGACTTGACCCGTCCGGAAAAGCCGTTCCTGAAGGCGACCACGACGGGGAAGCTGCCGGTGGCGGGATCCGCGCCCGCGGCCACGGCGGCCACGGTCCCCTCCACGAAATCCTCCCCCAGGGCGGCGGGCACGTATACCTTGACCGCAGCGCCCGGTTCCACAAGGCCCACCTCCCGCTCTCCGACCCCGACGGTGATCCGGAAGGAGGAGGTATCGATGATCCGGGCGACCCGGACTCCCGGGGCTATGTTCGCCCCGACGGTTGCGACTTCATCCTTGGCGGCGACCACACCGGAGATCGGGGCTCGCAGCCGGGTGTCATTGAAGGCTTTCAGGGCGGTCTCGTACTGGGCCTTGGCGCCGCTGGCGTTTCCCCGGGCCCGGGTTAGGTCCGCCGGAGAAGCCCGGCCCGCAGCGGCCAGTTTTTCCGTAGCCTCCAGCTCCAGTCGGGCGGACTCGTACTGCTCCCGGGACCTGTCCAGGTTCAGGGCGGCTATGCGATCGTCCACCCGCAGGAGCTCCTGTCCCTCCGCCACCCGGTCCCCCAGTCCGAAGGAAACTCCCTTCACGATCCCCTGGGTTTCGGAGACCACGAAGGCTTCCCGGACCCCGGCGACGGTACCGGAGGCGCGGATCTCGTCCGCAAGGCTCCCCCGTACAACCGTCAGGGACTCGACCGCCACGGATTCGAGGGTCTGCTTTCCCTCCCACGCGGTTGCGCCCGCGACCCCGTCGGGTTTTCCGCACGACAGAACCAGGAATGCCAGGGAACCGATCGCCAACCAACTCCAGCGAACGCGGATGCTCATGAAATCCTCCCGGATTATTTTTCCTTCCGAGCCCGAACTCTTCGTAGGACGAAATACGTCCATAAAATAGTAATGGTTCTTGAATTAGGAAAGACCCTTCGTACCGCAAGGCTCCCTTTTGCAGGACCCGGGATACTCCGAGCCGATCAACAACCTCCGAGACTTGCTTCCAACTATCGCGCGGCGCAATCGGGATTGCCAGGCCGGAATCCGCGGACTACTCTTGTATCCATGAAGGATCCCCGAACGCGGAAGTCCTCCCGGACCATCGAACCCATCTTCAAGAGCGTATCCCCCAGTTCCGCCGGAAGCGTTCCCGGTTCGCCCATCTATATAGGCGACCGGACCCCCGTGGATGCGACGCTCTCCCTTATCCAGTACAACGCCGAGCAGGTTTGCTTCATCACCCCCGAGTCCCTGGAGGAGATCCTGGCCATGCAGGAGGAGGGCATGGTCAACTGGATCAACGTCAACGGGCTCGCGGACCAGGACTTGGTCAAGCGGCTGTGCGGGTACTTCCGGTTGGAAACCCTTACGGTCGAGGACATTTTGAACACCGAGCACCGCCCCAAAGCCGAGGACTTCGGCACCTATTTCTTCCTGATCACCAAGATGATCACCCGAAGGCCCGACGGATCCGTCGAGTACGAGCAGGTCAGCATCGTCATCACCCGGCTCGGGGTGATTACGTTCCAGGAAACCCCGGGTGACTGCTTCGGCCCTGTCCGGGAACGGCTTCGGACCGGCGTGGGCCGGCTCCGCAGGCTGGGTCCTTCGTACCTAGCCTACGCACTCCTGGACGTGATTACGGACAACTACTTCGCGGTGTTGGAATCTCTGGGGGATCTGCTGGAGGCCAAGGAGGACGAAGCGGTCTCGCGATCCGCGGGAAACCGGTTCATGGTGGATCTGCAGGGGGTCAAGGCCGATCTAGGACGCATGCGGCGGACCGTCTGGCCCGTGCGGGAGGCCGTGAGCGCCCTGCTCCACTCCCAGTCGGAGATCCTGGAGGACGGTCTGGACCCCTTCCTTCGGGATTTGTACGAGAACACGGTCCAAGTGCTGGACTCCCTGGAAGTGTACCGGGAGACGGCCGCGAGCATCCAGGAAGTCTACCTGTCCTCGGTTTCGAACCGCATGAACGAGGTCATGAAGGTTCTGACCATCATATCCACCATCTTCATACCCCTCACGTTCATTGTCGGGGTCTACGGGATGAACTTCCGGTACATGCCCGAGCTCGAACACCCCTGGGGGTACCCGGTCACCTGGGGGGTCATGATCGCCGTCGCCCTGGGCATGGTGGCGTACTTCAAGAAGAAAAAGTGGTTCTGAAAAACCGGATTATCTAAAAGACGTGAACCACAGAGACACAGAGGGGATAGAGAGAGGGAAAAAGAGGGAAGAAAATAACGCCATTCAGTATTTCCACTCCCCCCTCTTCATCCTTACTCTTCTCTCTTCCTCCCTTTTACCTCCGTGTCTCTGTGCCTCTGTGGCTAATTCTTAATATAGTGTTTTATATAAATTCTCCATCCGCGAATCTTGACCGGTGCACTATAACGGTATAGGATAGCCCGTCGTATCCTCCGCAGCGCATTGCCCGACCCCCTGGGCAAAAACCGCGCGCGGGGACGAGGCCCATCCGTCCAGGACTATCGTGTTTTTCTCCCGCCGTTCGCTCTTGCGCGAGGCCGGAACCCGCAGGAGAGTGGACGGAACCGTGCAAAGCGAAGGTCCATCTTGTTCGGGAGGTCGACCGGCCAGGCCGGCGCCCCAGAAGGAGCAGCGTTCTTATATGGATAAGAAGACATTCCGAGGCGGCGCGCATCCGCCGGAGCGGAAGGAACGAACCAGTGAACTTCCGATCGAATATGTGCGCTCGGTAAAACAGGTCGTTGTCCCGGTCAACCAGCATTTCGGGCCGCCCATCCAGCCCCTGGTCAAGGTCGGGGATTCGGTCAAGCGCGGGCAAAAGATCGCCGACGCCGAGGGCCGAATGACGGTTCCGGTGCACGCGCCGATCTCCGGAATCGTCAAGAAGATCGAGCCCCGGCTCCAGCCGAACAACGCCGAAGGCCCGGCCATCATCATCGAGCCGGACGGGACGGGCGAGGTGGACTTCATGCCGATCCTGGATCCGTTCTCCTGCACCAAGGATCAAGCCCTTACCCGGATCCGGGAGGCGGGAATCGTGGGCATGGGCGGAGCGGGTTTCCCGGCCCACGTGAAGCTGGCCCCGCCCCCGAACAAGCCCATCGATGTGGTCATCGCGAACGCCGCGGAGTGCGAGCCCTATCTGACCATCGACGAGCGCCTCCTGGCCGAGCGCCCCGGCGACGTGGTGGACGGCATGGCCATCCTCCTTAAGACCCTGGGCGTATCCAAGGGCGTGATCGGTCTGGAAGCCAACAAGGAGCACCTGGTTCCGGTTCTTGGCGAGGCGATCGCCGAACGGCGCCGGGAAGGCCAGGATATCTCCGTGGTCGTCCTGGAGACCAAGTATCCCCAGGGCGGCGAGAAGATGCTGATCACCGCCCTCACGGGCAAGGAAGTCCCCTCCGGCGGTTTGCCGATGGACGTGGGCTGCGTGGTCCAAAACGTCGGCACCCTGGTCGCGGTGGCGGACGCCTTCCTGAGGGGTCAGCCCCTGATCGAACGGGGCTTCACCATCACCGGCGGGGCCTGCAAGACCCCCAAGAACCTGGTGGTTCCCATCGGGACCCTGGTTTCGGACCTGGTGCCGGATACGGTGCAGGTGGACGATGAGAACCTTGCCCGGGTGGTGGCCGGCGGGCCCATGATGGGACCGGCGGTGCCCTCCTACGCCTTCCCGATCCAGAAGAACACCTCCGGCGTCCTTTTCATGGACAAGGCGGAGGCCCGGTACTTCCAGGAACAGCCCTGCATCCGCTGCGGGCGCTGCATGCGCGCCTGCTCCTGCCGGCTTTCCCCCGCCCTCCTCAACGAGGCCCTGAACGCCGGGGACCTGGAGGCCGCGGAGGCCATCGGGGTCCTGGACTGCATCGAATGCGGGACCTGCAGCTTCGTCTGCCCCTCCCGGATCCAGCTGGTCCAGCGTTTCCGGATCGGAAAGCAGCTCCTCCGCGCCAAGAAGCAGAAGGAGGCCCAACGTGCCCGCTAACTCCTTGCTCCTGTCCTCCAGTCCCCATATCTACAGCGGCGTGACCACCCGGCGGCTCATGCTGTCCGTGATCATCGCCCTGCTGCCCGCCTCGGTTTTCGGGGTGGTGCTCTACGGACTGCCCGCCCTGGGGGTCATTCTGACCTCCGTGGCCGCGTCGGTGCTGTCCGAGGCCGGGTTCCGGGCCCTGTTAAAGAGGGATATCCGGATCGGGGACCTCTCCGCGGTCGTCACCGGCCTGCTTCTGGCCCTGATCATCCCGCCCTCCACCCCCCTGTGGATGGTCGCCCTGGGAGCGGTCTTCGCCATCGTGGTGGCCAAGGAGTTCTTCGGCGGTCTCGGGGCCAACCCCTTCAATCCCGCCCTGGTGGGCCGGGCCATCATGATCATGAGCTTCCCCGCGGCCCTGACCACCTGGCACTCCCCCTTCGCCCCCATCGCGGACGCCTATACCACCGCCACGCCCCTAAACCTGTTGAAGATGGGGCAGAGCCTCTCGGACGTCGCGGCCTCGGTGGGAGCCTCCACCCCCCCCGAGCTCTACTGGAACCTCCTGATCGGGACCCGGGCGGGCTCCATAGGGGAAAGCTCCGTGATCCTTCTGCTCGCGGGCGCGGCCTTCCTCCTGATCATGGGCGTCATCGCCTGGGTGACTCCGGTCTTCATGCTGGGCTCCATCGCCCTGTTCTCCTGGATCCTGGGGGTGAACCCTCTGGTGGCGGTCATCTCCGGAGGAGCGGTCCTGGGCGCCTTCTTCATGGCCACGGATTACGCCTCCACCCCCATGACCCCCAAGGGCAAGGCCATCTTCGGCATCGGCGCCGGATTGGTGACCGTCCTGATCCGCCAGTTCGGCGGCTTCCCCGAGGGCGTCACGTACGGCATCCTCATCATGAACGCCTTCTCCCCCTTCCTGAACAAGCTGCGGGTTCCCAAGTACGGCTTCGTGAAGCCCGCCAAGCCCGCCAAGGAGGGATCCCGATGAAAGAAACCCTTAAGCTCGGCATCGTCCTGGCGTTGTTCGCCGCCGGGGCCTGCGTAGCCCTGGCCCTGGTGTACACGATCACGGGGCCGACTATCGAGGGACACGAGACCAAACAGCTGGAGCTGTCCCTGAAGGATCTCTTTCCGGCGGCGGATTCCTTCCGAGGCCTGGACGGAGACCTAAAACCCAAGGACACCTCCGTCAAGTTTGACCAAACCTATGAGGTGACCCGGGCGGGCGCCCCCCTGGGCGTGGCCATCAAGGTCCGCGGCTCCAGCTACGGCGGGGACACCACCCTGCTGGTGGGAGTGGGCACGGATCGACGCATCACGGGGGTGAAGGTCCTGGACATCAAGGATACCCCCGGCCTGGGCGCCAACGCCAAGAGCCCGACGTACTTTGTAGACAAGAGCACCAAGACGACCTTCCCCGGACAGTTCGCCGGGAAACCCCTATCCGATCCCTTCGAGGTCAAGAAGGACGTCGTGGCCATCACCGCCAGCACCATCACCAGCAAGGCCCTGACCAACATGGTGAAACAGGCCGGCGCGGCCGCGCTCGAATACCTTGAGCGATCCGCCCAGGGAGGCAAATAGATGAAACGCCTCGCAGCCATTTTTGTAAAAGGCCTCGTGGCGGAGAATCCGCTTCTGATGCTTATGATCGGCCTGTGCTCCGCCCTGGCGGTAACCACCAGCGTGGAGAACGCCATCGGCATGGGTCTGGCCATGACCTTCGTCATCGTGTTCGCGGAGCTGGTGATCTCCCTGTTCCGCAACCTCATCCCCAACTCCGTGCGCATCCCGACCTTCATCATCGTGATCGCGGCGTTCACCACCATCATCGACCTCTCCATGAAGGCATATTTCCCCGAGCTGTCGAAGTCCCTGGGAGTCTTCATCCCCCTGATCGTGGTGAACTGCATCATCATGGGCCGGGTTGAAGCATTCGCCTCCAAGGAGAAGCCCTTGGACGCGGTGGCGGACGCCCTGGGCATGGGTCTGGGCTACACTTGGGTTCTGATGGGCATCGCGGCGTTCCGGGAGCTCCTGGGCAACGGGACCCTCCTTAACGCGCAGATCATGCCGGAAGCATTCCAGCCCATCCTCTTCTTCACCCTGCCTCCGGGAGGCTTCCTGGTATTCTCCCTCTTCATCTCCTTCAACATCTGGCTCAAGCGGGTCCTTGCCCGCGCCGACCGGGCCCCGGTCAAGGAGGCCGCATGAACCTAGCCAAGATCTTCATCTCAGCGTTCCTGATCGACAACATCGTCCTCATGCGATTCATCGCCCTGTGTCCCTTCATCGGGATGTCCGTGGACGTTCCCAAGTCCTTCGGGATGGGCTTGGCGGTGACCTTCGTGATGGTCATGGCCACCATCGTGACCTGGCCCCTGTACCATTTCGTGCTCATTCCCCTCAGGATCGGGTTCCTTCAGATCCTGGTCTTCATCCTGGTGATCGCCACCCTGGTACAGCTGGTGGAATTCTTCCTGAAGAAGCAGGTGCCCAGCCTGTACGGGTCCATGGGCATCTACCTGCCCCTGATCACCACGAACTGCGCCATCCTGGCGGTGACCTTCGACAACATCACCCGGGGCTTCAACCTGGTCGAGTCCGTGGTGTACGCCGTGGGCGTGGCCGCGGGCTTCCTGCTCTCGATGGTCCTGCTGGCGGGCATCCGGGAGCGGGTGCGAACCAGCCCCATCCCCGAGTTCCTGAAGGGTACGCCGATGCTCTTCGCCGCGACGAGCCTCCTGGCGGTGGCCTTCATGGGCTTCGCGGGCCTGGTGAAGTGAGGAGGATCCGATGAGCGCGATACTGATCACCCTGGGATTCTCCGCGATCCTCGCCTTCGCACTGGGCTTGGCTCTGGGGGTCTTCAAGAACATCTTCCATGTCGAGCAGGACCCCCGGGTGGCCCAGGTCCGGGACGCCCTGCCGGGAGTCAACTGCGGCGGCTGCGGCTTCCCCGGCTGCGACGGCTACGCCGCGGCGGTGGCCGCGGGCGCGGCCCCGGTGGACAAGTGCGCCCCCGGAGGCAAGTCGGTGGTGGAGATCCTGGCGGGCATCATGGGGGTCTCCGCCTCCAGCGAGGAGGTCGTGGCCGTCCTCCGCTGCCAAGGCAGCAAGGAAAAGGCCTCCCTCAAGGGCAACTACGTGGGCATCCCCACCTGCCGGGCCGCGAAGCTCTCCGCGGGGGGCACCAAGACCTGCGCCTGGGGCTGCATGGGCTACGGGGACTGTACCCTGGTCTGCAAGTTCGACGCCCTGCACATGGGGGACGACGGCCTTCCCCACGTGAACTACGAAAACTGCACGGGCTGCGGGATGTGCGTAGCCGAGTGCCCCCAGGGTCTCTTCGCCCTGGTGCCCAAGGAGCGCAAGGGCTCCATCGTCCTGTGCCAGAACCGCAGCGTGGTGAAGCCCTCGGTTGCCAAGGCCTGCAAGGTCGGCTGCATCAAGTGCGAGATATGCGTGAAGAACTGCCCGGAGAAGTGCATAACCATGGAGAACGGGATCCCCGTGACGGACTACACCAAGTGCACCTCCTGCGGGGTCTGCGTGGCCAAGTGCCCCACCAAGTGCTACAAGATGCTGGAGGACGGGGTCATCCGCTTCGCCCCGGCAAAAACCGAGCCGGAAAAAACCGAGGAGCCCGCGCCCGTGGCGTAAGCCGCGGCGGCAGGCGGACGTTCGTCAACCTGCCGGCAACGAAGCCCTGCGGGCTTCGTCGACTAGCGGTGCTCTTTCCCTGTACTACTCCGGCCGCCCCGAAGCGGGCGGCCGGTTTCTTTTCGGCGCGGACCCGGATTGCGCGGATCCTCATTTTTTCCTAACATAACCGGGACGGATCGCCGTCGGAGGGTTCCCATGGAATGGAGCGAGATACTTTCGGGCACGTTCATCACCACCCAAGTGGCCGCAGCCCGGCTGCTGGCGGCTCTCGTGGCGGGCGCGGCGATCGGCCTGGAGCGGGAAGCCCGGAGACAGACCGCGGGGCTCCGGACCCATATCCTGATCTGCCTGGGTTCCGCGCTGCTCATGCTCCTTTCCATTTGGATGCCCCAGACCCACATGGACATGAAGAACGGCGACCCCGGGCGAATCGCCGCCCAGGTGGTATCCGGCATCGGCTTCCTGGGGGCCGGGGCGTTCATCAAAATCGGGAACAACATGAAGGGGCTTACCACCGCGGCCTCCATCTGGGTGTCCGCGGCCCTGGGCCTGGCCATCGGGGCGGGACTCTGGATACCCGCCTTCTTCTCCCTCATCCTGGTGCTCGGCGTCCTCATCTTCCTGGAGCCCGTGGAGCGGCGCTTCTTCCCCTCCGAACGGTTCAAGCTTCTGCAGATCTGGTATGACGGGACGAGCATGGACCGGGCGGCGGTCTTCAACCTGCTGAAGAGCCGGGAGATCCCCATCCAGTCCGTGGACGCCTACCAATCGGTGAGGGAAAAACGCACTCGGCTGAATCTGCTGGTCAAGATCCCCGTGAACTCGGACCTGGAGAGCCTGTTCGCGGAAATCCGAAAGACCGGGAAGGTACTGAAGGTCCAGCTGCAGGAGAAGTACTGATTCCGACCGCGATCCCCGCCTAGGAGGTCGGGTTTCCGGGGGAGGCGATCCGGGCGGCTTCCCTCAGCTTGAGGTACTCCGTGTTGAGCCGCGACATCCGCAGGTTGAGCCGAGCCAGGCGCTGGGCCAGGAGACGGGCCAGGAAGATCCCGTAGTGGGGATTCTCCTTGATCAGGTTCACGAAGTCCTGCTTGGAAATCCGGATCAGCACGCTTCTTCCCTTGGATACGATCGTCGCGGAACGGCGGTTCGAGAGCAGGAAGGACATCTCCCCCAGGAAGATGTCGTCCGGGGTCAGGGCCGAGACGAGCTTTCCCTTCGAATACACGTACAGGAGCCCCGAGACGATGTAGTAGAGGTAGTCCGATTCCTCGCCTTCGGAGCAGACGTACTGTCCGTCCTCGAAGTGAAGTTCCGGGGAGGCGACGAAGATGCCCGGGATCACGTTGCTCTCGTTTTTCTGGTGCTCGATTTCGAAGGAGACTTCGTTTCCGGCCTCGTTGTACCCCATGTTCTGGACGTAGAGGCGCGCCATGATCATGCCCATCCCGTGCAGACCCGGCTCGTCCGGCTGGGCGGCCATCCGGGATTTCCAGTCGAAGCCTTCCCCCTCGTCCCGGATGGTGAAACTCGACCGATCCGGAGAGATCGTGTACGAGAAGTAGACCTTTCGAGCCCGGACTACGGGGTCCTCGTTCTTGAGACGGATCAGGTCCATGATGTCCCGATTCTGCTCCAGCCAGGCGGTCTTCTCGTCGTATCCGATCTTGCAGTTGCCGTGCTCGATCGCGTTGACCAGGAGCTCCAGAAGCGCCACATGGAGCTTTTCCTTCATGTCCCGGTTGATCAGGTTGGCGTTGTACAGGTAGTTCGTGACCAGGTTGGAGTAGGTCGTGATGTCCAGGGGGTCGTTGTCGATCACGAAGGACCCGGCGATGTTCTTGATCAGGTGCTGCTGGATGCCCCGCTGGAAGAGGATCTGCTTGTTCTGCCGGACGATCTTCAGGAGGCGCGAGAAGCCCGAGAGGAACTCCCGTTTCTTCAGGACCGCGATGACGTTCTGGTCCTTCATCGTCTCCTGGAGCTTCTGCTCGTCCTCGTTGTCGTGGATGGCCACGATTCCGCCGTAGTGCAACCAGGGGTCGGCCCGAACTTCCGCCAGGAGGCCCGGCACATCGATCTTGGAGTCCGAGACGTACAGGATCTTGATCTCCGGCAGCTCGTACTTTAGGAATTCGATGACCGCATCGGGATCCTCGAAGAACTCGGGAACGAACTCCCCTCCGAACCGGGAACATTCGTTCCGAATGAATTCGTTGAGCTTCGCGTCGCTGGATATGACCGGGATCTTCCGCATGGGCCGTTCCTCGTATTCACCGGAAGTACAGCCGACGGCAAGCGTCGGCTGCTTGTATGAAAGCCGTATTTCTTTCCCAGTATCGGCATTGCAAGCCTTCGGATTGACTCGTTTCCGCCGGGCCGTGTAGAATACCGTCCTGCGAGGAATACCCGCCGGGGCCCTTAGCTCAGTTGGTCAGAGCTGCGGACTCATAATCCGTAGGTCGCTGGTTCAAGTCCAGCAGGGCCCATTCCCAGTAAAAGACACCGTTTAACCTCGAAGTCGGCCGCCTAGATTCATGGCGGCCCTGCTGGACTTGTGCCGCAGCCCGCCCGTGGCGGGCACGATGATCGTTTCCTTGAGGCGCCGCCCCGGAGGGGCGGTACCGAGGGGCACGATCCGCCCGCAGCCCGATCCAATGAGGGCCGCGGGTGGACGCGCCACAGGACGTGGCGCGAGTGCCCCGAGGCGGCCCGGAGCGAAGGCGCTAGGAAGGCGCCAAGCGGAGGGCAAGTCCAGGAGCCCCGTAAAAACGGGGCTCTTGCTTGGCGACCC
>Ga0067045_1003375_pt1 | contig 28153 bp, 26 predicted proteins | sample TerdegcTABiofilm_FD_59184 | JGI IMG/M metagenome (GOLD analysis project Ga0067045, IMG submission 59184) | Combined Assembly of (Gp0054472, Gp0054536) Wastewater bioreactor microbial communities from Singapore -Terephthalate degrading...
GGACGTGGGAGGATATGCCTTCGGCCCCGGCTCGGCAGGAGCCTCGCCCTCCCAGCGGGAAGCTCGCCCTCAGGTGTGCAAACTTTGCATAGCGCCGGCGGGTCATTCCGGACGAACTTGCGGTAGCTCGCCTGCGTACCGTGTCGATGTACCAAGAAGCGGGAGTCCCTTGCAGCAGATCGAGGAGAATCGTGATGAAGCGTAGTCGCGTGGCGATCATGGTGGCCGTGGGTGTGCTTTTCGTTCTGCCTGCGCTGGCCAGGGGCGAGACGGCCCCGGAGGCCTTTGCCCGAGGCAAGTCGCTCCTGGAGAAGGGCGATTTCGACGCCGCCCTGACGGCCTTTGCCGCCGCGGCCCGGAGCGATCTCGACAACGACGCGTACCGCCAGCAGTACGGCCTGGTGCGGCGGATCGTCGACCTCCGCAAGCGGCTGGAAAGCGAGAAGGATCCCGAGCGATGGGAATACACGGCCCGGGCCCTGCACGCCTTCTACCTGGATCAAGGGCTCTACGGCCAAGCCGTCGGCATCGGGCGGAAGATCCACGAGAAGGTCAATACGGCCGCTTCGGCCATGAACCTGGCCGAGACCGAGTTGGCGATGAACAACAACGCCGACGCCGAGAAGATGCTCGCCGCGTTGGACAAGGAGGGCAAGGCGACGCCTTCGACCCGGGCCCTGCTCGGCGTCTCCCTTGCCCGGCTCGGCAAGGTCCCCGAGGCAAAGAAGGTGGCCCAGACCGTCACGCTGCCCGACGACGCCGGCCCGCAAATGACCTACGCCTTCGCCCGGCTTCAGGCCGCCACCGGCAACACCGACGCCGCGCTGGCGTCGCTCCAGAAGTGTTTTGAATCGCTCCCGGCGAGCCGGCTGGAGAACTTCAAGGAGCACGCCAAGCTGTGCCCCGATTTCGCCGCAATAGCCTCGACCGCCAAGTTTGCCAAGGTGCTGGAGACCGAGTCGCAGGCGGGCGAGTCGAAGTGCAGCGGCGGCAGCGGCTGCGCGGGCTGCCCCATGCGCGGCAAGTGCGGCAAGGCACAGGAATAGGAGCAAGGGGCCGGCAAGTGCGGCAAGGCGTAGGAATGGGAGCGGGGTGCGGGAGCGTCCCCTTTCTCTAGCCCAGGCGTTTACGCCTGGGTCGCGGAGGCGACAAGGCAAGACATGAGCCCCTTCAGGGGCTTTCTGCGGCGAAGCCCCTGAAGGGGCTGGGGATCTTATGGTGCCTGCGTCCCAGGCGTGAACGCCTGGGCTAGAGAAAAGTCGGGACGCCAACGCGTGGGCTCCCCGATTCGTTTGCACTCTCTCGGAAAGACCATGCGTAGGATCGTTCAAGCCGCGTTTCTTCTCCTCACGCTCGTCGGCGTTTTCGTCGTCGGGGCGAATGCCGAGGCGTGGTGCCCGTTCGGCGGCATCGAGGGGCTCTCCACGTATTGGAGCGAGGGGAACCTGGTCTGCTCGCTCGGCGTGTCGAACTTCTACATCCTGGCCGCCGTTCTCGCGATGACGCTCCTGCTGCGCCGGGCCTTCTGCGGCTACCTGTGCCCGATCGGGACGATCTCCGACTGGATTCACGCGGCGGCCCGGCGAATGGGGATTCCGCAACCCGGGATTCCGGCGTGGGCCGACCGGGGAATGGGCCTGCTGAAATACGTGGTCCTGGCGGCGATCTTGGTCTTCACGTGGCAGGCCGGCGAGTTGCTCTTCCGCGGCTATTGCCCGGCCTACGCGTTGGTCGGGCGCCACGGGGCCGACATCACGTGGTGGGCCTACGTGGTGGCCGGCGCGATCGTTGCGGTTTCACTCGTGACGGCGATGCCGTTCTGCCGCTGGTTCTGCCCGTTGGCGGCGGTGTTGAACCCCTTATCTCGCTTCGGACTGGCCCGGGTCCAACGCGACCCGGCGGCCTGCCACGGTTGCCGCGCGTGTGCCCGCGCGTGTCCCATGGCGATCCCGGTCGACGCCGTCGAGCAGGTCACTTCGGCCCGATGCCTCGCGTGCCTGGAGTGCGTCGACGCGTGCCCGAAGGCGTCGGCCGGGGCGTTGACGTGGGGGCCGCCGAAGCGGTGGGGTGGGCGGTGGCCGAGGGCCGTGCTCGTGGCGGTCCTGCTGGCGTGTACGGTCGGGGCGGTGTCGGCGGCCTGGCTGGCCCCGATCGCGTCCTTCATCAAGGTCCACGGCACGCCGCCGGCCCGCGTGGCCACGGTGGAACTCCGTATCCACGACCTCACGTGCCGCGGCCGGGCGAACCTGTTGGTGTGGTTCCTCCAACGGGACGACCTCACGGCGCCGCTCCGCTACTTCAAGCTCGAAGCGTGGCCCGGCCCCGGCGCAGCCCGCACGAGGATCTCCTACGACCCGGCCGAGACCGACGAAGAGGCCCTCCAGCGGTCGATCACGGAGCCGTACTTCCAGGCCCACGCCGACACGGTCGCCGCGCGCTGGTTCCACTCGCCGTTCCGCATCGAGGGATACGATCCCCTCGTGCCGTGATGCCGAGCGGAGTCTCCACTTTGGAGTGCGGCGACTCGTCGCCGCTTTGGACTTCTCCGCTTGGCACGCCTGCAACTGCCGTGGGACTCTTGAAAGGTGCGAAAGAAAGCGGCGACGGGTCGCCGCACTCCAAGGGGTGGTTCACTGCGATTGGGCGGTCTTGCGGTTCATCACCTCGTCGTAGAGGCGGATCAGGTCCCGCAGGTTGCAGTGGGCGTAGGGCTCGTCGCAGGCGGGAGTGTGTTTGCCGGCGTCGGCGAACCACATGTCGAGTGTCTCCGGGGTGAAGACCGCGTCGTGGAGGTTCGAGTTCATGGCCACCGGGCGCTTGATGATCTCGATCATCGCCCGGGCGTCGATCCGGCCGTACTGTTCCTGGATCCGCTCGCTGAGCTTCTTGGCCCGATCGCCGGCCGACATGAGGACCGTGTCCTCCGGCACGTGGGGCAGCAATGGGTGCTGCTCTCCCGGCCGGAGGATGGTGATCTGGCGCGCGTCGGCATGGACGCCCGCCATGGCCCGCGACTTGTCGCTGAGCACGTAGAAATACTCGCACGTGCGCGGGGCCTTGCGGAGGATGTCGAGCCCTTCCTCGACGGTGCCGGCCCGCTCCATCACGTCGCGCAGAAGGAGGCTCATGGGCACGCCGTCCCAATCGCCCTCGCCGCGCCCGCCCATCTCGCCGATGGCCAGGCCCTTCTCGTTCATCGCGGTGACGGTCCCGAGGAAGCCGGCGTAGCCGAGGCTCATCCACTTGTTGTGTCCCTCGGGCAGGAAGACCTGGACGCACGCGGAGCCCTGGAGGTTGATGTCGCGCATGTAGTCCAACACGCGGGCGTGGACCACGGAGCCGTCCTTGGTGGCTTTGCCCCGCACGGCCACGCCGCTGCAATGGAACCGCTCGGGGAAGAGGTTGGCATAACGCCCGTCGCGCTGCGACACGCCGGCGGCCTTCGACAAGGCGTCGCACTCGGCCAGGAACCGCGGGGGGATGTAGGGCAGCGTGCGACGCTGGATCTCTTCCATCCGGTCGAGGAACCAGGTGCCAGAATGGATGCTCTCCGCGCCGCCCACCATGTAGAGGACGCGATCGACGAGTTTCTGGGCCCGCTCCTTCAGGAGCGTGCCGTGGGCCGCCCCCATTTGCTCCGGCGTGCCGGAGACGATCAGCACGAGCTTGCGCTGCGTGCTCAGGAGGAGACCGTGCCCGGCCGGGTCGCGTCCGACGATTTGGATCGGCGGAGAAGCGGCCAGCGCCGCGCCCGTGGCCACTGCGACCACCGCGCCAAGAGCTCCCGCGAGCCACCGTCGGCGACTCCATCCTGAGTCCTGAACCCTGAACCCCGAACCCTGAACCCCGGCCTCCGATCTCCGCTCTCCGCGGTTCCTCTTCATTGCACGTTCTCCATTGCGAAGTTCCAAAGGGCCGAGAAGACGCGTTGCAGTTCCGAGGCGTCGACTTCCTTCTCCGCCAGGCCCGTGGGCGGGGCGAAGACGGCCTCGGGGGCGACGGTGTTGATCTGCCACTGGCGGAACGCGATCTCGCCGACGGCGCCCGGCACGTCGAAGCCGAGACGCTCCGGCGTGGTCCCGTCGGCCCGCAGGGTCAACCAGATGTCGCCGCGGTTCCTTCCCTTGAGCGTCAGGCGGACGGTCCGCTTGCCGTCCGTGGCCTTGTCTTCGGCGACGGCCACGAGCGAATCGAGGATTTCGGGAGCGATCAAGGCGCCCGACACGGCGCCCGTGGCCATGCGGAGCCGCATCATCCCGCGCGGGTCGGCAAAGGCGAGCGGATCGCCCGGCAGGCCCACGAGGTTCTTCACGCCCTTGAAAAGGACCTTGGCGGAAGCCATCCAGGGATACTTCCCCTGCCCGAGGGCAACGTCGCCGACCATGGGGAGCTGGCACTGGAGCTTGAATCGTCCCAGCGTGCCCCGGACCATGAGGAGCCGGCCCTCCAAGGGCTTCTCCTGGCCCTTCGGCGTGATCGAGGCCGTGAGTTCGGCGAAGTGGCATCGCCCTGTGCCCGGCTCGTTGGTGAGGAACCCGAGGGCCTGCTGCACCAGGCGGAGGACGACCTCCACCGGGGTCTTGACGCTCGACCGCCGCGGCGTCACTCGCAACGACGGATCGAGGTCCTCGCCGAAGAACGCGACCATCTGGTCGAGCACGCGGGGCAGCGCGGCGATGGCGGTGTAGTGACCGAGGCCGTCGAGCCAGGCGACCTTGTCGCGGATGCCGAGGGCGTCGGCCAGTTTCTCCGTGCATGCCTTGGGGATGACCTCGTCCTGGGCGGCGTTGACCATGAGGACCTGCCCAGCAACAGCCCTTGCGCGAAGTGCGGCCGCCTGCCGCAGAGGATCGACCGCAGCGATTGTCTGTTCGACGCGGGCCCGGTCCTCGGGCGAGAGATTGTCGATCAGGCGGCTGAGGTCGCGAGTTTCCCGGGCGTGGTGGATGATCGTGAGCACGTCGCCTCCGGCCAGGATGAGCATGGTCCGATGGAGACGCGGCTCCATGCCCGCCGCGCTTCCCGAAATGATCCCGCCCAGGCTGATCCCCATGATTCCGATCTTCTCCGGATTGACCTCCGGGCGCGAGGCGAGCAGGTCGACGGTGCGCCGGATGTCGCCCATCGACTGCCCGAGGGCTTCGAGAAAGAGCTTGGGGTTGTCGGCCAGCACGCGCGGGCCGCCGACCGGCCCGCGTTCCCCGTAGTAGGGGAGCTTGAAGGAGATGGCGGGGATGCCGTGCGAGGCGAGCATCGAGCAGGTCATGCGCATCAGCTCGTCGTTGCCGTCGAGGATGTGCATGCAGATGACCGCGGGCCGCTTCGGATCCCCGGGTTTCATTCCGCGGGGCAGGTAGTAGGCCGCGGGGACCGTGTTATTCTGCGGCAGCGGTGTGACCAGGGGAGAAGGATAGGTGACCCGGCAGACGTCGTAGTTGGTCCCCTCGACCCGCGACTCGATGCGGTACTCGAACGGGGCGCCGTTGAAGGACTTCTCGACGCGGACCACCACGGGGTACCGCGTTTCCGACGGCGAGCCCCCCTCCGCCAGCGAGGCCCAACACCAGCCGCTCAGAACGCCGAGAAGTCCCACCAGCGCGATGCGGCGTTTCCCACAACTCCGTTGCGGCATGAATTCGCTCCTCCTGCAAGACGCGTCGATACGCCCGGAAATCCTGGGCAGATACGAGGGATTATAGCGGACATGCCCCGATCGGGGAAAGCCCGCTGTTGTTGCGGTGGCATTGCGCCACGTGTGGCATGCCGTCACCAATCTCGTGCGGCATGCCGTCACTCGGCGCAGCCGAGGGTCGGCATGGAGGACACCGGGCCGGTTCCCATGCTCACCCAACGCTTCGCGTTGTGAGAGCATGCCACACCCGTCGTGGGCAGGATGGTGTGTCTATCCCTTCCGGCCCAGCATGCGATCCAGGGCATCGGAGGTCTGGTAGACGAGGGCCTCGGGCCAGTGGGGCCAAGGGTTGAAATACTCGAACGTCAAGTAGCCGCGATAGCCGACCTGGTCCAGGGCTTCGAGCACGGCGGGCCAGTTCGTGGTGCCGTCCAACAGGGGCCGGAAGGTGTGGAGGTTGAACTCGTGGACCTTCTTGCTGTACTCCTTGACGTGGACGTTCTGGATCCGCTTGCCGAGCGGAGGGATCCAGTGCTCGGGGAAGTGATAGAGCATGATGTTGCCCGTATCGAAATGGACACGCACGCGGTCCGACTGGAAGCTGTCGACGAACGCGTTCGTCTCCTCGGGGCTGTGGAGGAAGCCGTTGACGAAGATGTTCTCGATGTTCAGGTACACGCCCGCCTTCTCCGCCACCGGGATGAGCTTGCGCATGGCCTCCTTGGCCCGGCGGTCGCAGACCTCGAACGGCACGGGCGGGTCGCCTTCGATCCACGGCACGTAGACCGCGCCCGGCACCACCAGGAGGTTCTCCGTGCCCAGGAGCCTGGCCACGCGGATCATGTCGGCGGCCAGTTCCAGCCCTCGCTCGCGGCGCTTGGGGTCTTCGTGGGTGAGCGCGTAGGGCCAGAAGAGGAACGAGCAGACGCCGCTGATCCCCAGGCCCATCTTCTCCGCCGCCTTGCCGATCGCCTTGAGATCGGCGTCACTCGCCTGCGGCGAGAGGTCGCCCTCCAAGGCATAGTTCACCTCCACGCCGTCGAACCCGGCGTCCTTGCACAACCGGAAGCACTCCTGGAGGCTCATCTTCTGCGGATAGGGGAGCGCCCAGAGGTTGATCGACTTCTTCATGTCATACTTCTTCTGCGGCACCGTGCCCGAGGAGGCTGGCTTCGCCTCGGCGTCGGCCGCGGAAGCGTCGGCGGCCAGGCCCTGGGCCGCGACAAACGCGCTGCCGAACGCGGCCGTATAGGCCAGGAGTTCCCGACGACTGAGGGACTCGATTTCAACCCGCCGCGATGGGGAGGGATCTTGGGACGTCATCGCCGATTCTCCGTGATGGAAGAAACCCGTGCTTACCTGACCGGCGTTTCATTGTCCGCGACGGCTCCCTCGGATGCAACCGTGACGCCCTTCGGAGCGCGGCGGCCCGCCGCCGCCTTCTTTGGCGGGGAGATCGGGCTTGGGTGGCATGCCGTCACTCGGCGCAGCCGAGGGTCGGCATGGAGGCGTCGCGGCGATTCCCGTGCATACGCGATGCTTCGGGGCATGGGCACGCGCCACCCGGAGACTGCCGCCGATGCGAAGGAAAGCGGCGACAAGTCGCCGCACTCCAAAGGGTCGTGTCACGCGAAGACCTCGATCCCCTTCGCCGCAGGAGCGGGGAAGTCGGCGCCGCACAGGGCGCATGTTTCCCGATCGCGGGGCGACGGCTTCACGCACGCAGAACAGGATTCCAGCACCGGCCAGCGGCGGTGGAACCGGTAGCCGAGCCAGCCCGGCACGCCCGTCAGAAAGACGAAGGCCACCCAAACCGCCGTCCGAGGCAGCGCATAGCGTTTCTGGCGTCGGTAGCAGAGTCCCGCCATCCCTGCGGCGACGAAGCCGACCGCCACGACGGCGGGCCACATTTCGGTCCACGCACGCCGAAGCGTGGCGAGCCGGCCGTCGCCCGGGCCGCCTTCCAACGCCTTCTTCACCGCCGCGCCTGCCACGACGACGGGGGCTGGCACGCAGGCCGAGAGCGTCCACTTCTCCGCAGCCGGTTTGCCGAGGATCGAGGCCTCGTTGAGCACCGCACGGTCGCTCCGCAAGACCCGCCCCGAGGGATCGAACCAAAGGAACTCCGCCACCTCGTCCCCGCCGCGCCGCCGGTTCACGATCGCCAGGACCCGCTGGTCGTTCAGGAGACAGAAAGCGGCGTTGTCGGCACGGATGGATTCCGGAAGGACGTATCTCTCCAACTCGCGGCCGTCGAGATCGGCGACAACCAGGTGGTCGGCCGTGCGGATCGTGAGGAAAAGGGGCCAGGCCGTCCCCCACTTCGGGCGATTCCGCTCCACATCGAGCGGCACGGCCCGCGTGGTGATGCCCAACGCGATCGCGCCGGGCATGTCTAAGGTCCTCTCGGCCTTGCCTTCGCGAAGATCGAACCGCAGGATCCGCTCCCCCGAAATCATGAACCCTGCCCAGGGCGGCACTTTCGTCCCCGGCTGGGACTCATAGGCAAGCTCGTTGTAGTAGCTGAACGCCCCGGTCATTGCCTTTTGGCAGGCGAAGGCGCGTCCGTCCATGGCGAAGCGTTCTTCGGGAGGCGGGAGGGCGTCGCGGAATCCCGCCGTGCCCAGGTACCCGATGCGGAGCTTCGACTTGCTGTCGTACCCCACGAAGTAGCCGCTGCCGCCCCATGACCCGTTGTGGACGAAGGTCCAGAAGGCCGGCGGGTCGCGATAATCGGCGAGTCTCGCCAGCCGCTTCGACCACGGGAGGGACTGCGGCGTCTGGGAATACTCCCGGAGCCCTGGCAGGCTGTTGGCGTTGCTCTCGAACAGGCCGATCCGGTCTTTGGCGGGGACCTTCCTGCCGTCCAAGGTCCGGACCACGGCGCCGGAGTAGTCCGTTCGCGAATAGCACACGACCACCGGTGTTCCATCGAGGAGCAAGCGGACGTAGCGGTATTCGTTGTCGCGTTTCAGCCAGTCCTCGGCGGCGCTTCCGCACCACGCCGCCACGGCGGCCCAGGCCGCTCCCAAGCCCAGGGCGAGCAGCAAAGCCAATCCCAACGACACGGCCAGCGGCCCTCGCTTCGACATGACGATCTCCCCACTCTTCACGAAAAATCCCGCGTTTGGGCCACCACCAGGATCGTGGCCGCCAGCCAGGCGTCGATCAGCACCAACGCCCCCAGGCCGAAGGCCCACCAGTGCGGCACGAACTGGATCAACACCAGGAGCATGCCGGCTCCGACCAGCGGCGCCAGCCGCGTACCGAACCACCGTGCCGGCCGGATCCCCGACAAAAACGCCGCCAGGTAGACCCCCGTGATCGACAGACATCCCTGCCACGACCAGAGCGTCATGGACCACTCGAACGGGTTGGGGTGCGTGCCCGGCGTCGCCGCCCACCAACCGTAAAGCAGAATCGGAAATGCCGAGGTCATCAGACACAAGATCAGGCCCACACCCAACTTCAGCGTCAGAAGACGCCGACGCGAGACGGGACGTTGCAGCAGGAAGAGCCACGTTCCCCGCGATGCCTCCGTGACGGTCTGCCGGAGGCCCAAGACCACGGCAACGCACGTGGCCACCAAGGCAAACGTGCTGAGGGAATTGTCGCTGACGAACGGGGTTTGCCCACGCCGCACCACCTGGAGCGTCAGGAGATCGAAACCTACCAGTCCGAGCACGCAATAGACGTGGACGGCGACGCCCGCCAGGGCGATCCACATCGTCTCACGCAGCTCCTTGAACAGCATCGCTCTTGTCATCGGAGGATTCCCCAGCCAGGATCGGCAGCGCGCGGCGCGGCCCTCGGGTGTATTCGATGAAGGCGTCTTCCAGGTTCAACTCGATCACTTCCAGCGACTTGGGCTGGAGCGACTCGGCCATCCGGCGGTGCGCGTCGCAATAGCCGACGAGGACCACCTCCAAACGCCGGCCCACCCGGTGGTTGTTTACAAGCCCCGCGCACTCCGGGAAGGCGGGCGGGGCGCCGGCGAATTCCAGGACCAGCTTGCGGATCGAGTCCTTGAAGTGGTCGGTCGGGCAGTCGACCCGCAACACGCCGTCGGCGAGGATCCCGATCCGGTCCGCCACCCGCTCCACGTCGCCCAGGATGTGCGAGCTAAAAAGAATCGTCCGTCCCCGGCGCTGGATGATCTGGATGAGCGATTCGAGGAAGTCGCGTCGCACGACCGTATCGAGGCCGAGGGTCGGGTCGTCGAGGATCAACAACTCCGGTTCGGGGGCGACCGCCAAGGCCAGCGACACCTGGGCCCGCTGCCCGTTCGAGAGCCGGCGGATCTTCGCCCGCCGCGACAGCTCGAAGTGGTCGAGGATCTGCTCGACCAGCGTGTCGTTCCAGGTGGGCGAGAAGGCCCTCGCAAAACGCACCGTCTCGCCCACGGTCATCCAGCGGTAGAGCGGATGGCCTTCGGCCAGGTAGGCGATCCGGGCCCGGGTCTCGGGCCGGAGCCGGGCGACATCCTCCCCGAGCAGCGTGGCCGTGCCGAGGTCGGGGTGGACCATGCCGAGGAGCATCTTGATCGTCGTCGATTTTCCCGACCCGTTGCGCCCCAACAGCCCGTAGACCGAGCCCCGGGGCACGCGGAGATCCAGCCCGTGGACGACGGGCCGGCCGTCGTAGTACTTGGTCAGTCGATGGGTGACAATCGCGTCGGACATGGATGGGCGCTTCCCGAGTGACCTGCGGCAAGTCGATGCCGGCCGCGACGAGGTTTGCCTCCGGCGGAGCAAGCTCCGCCGCGAAACGTGCACGTGTCTTGACCCGGGGCCGGGATGGTTCGGCTCCGAATCCCTGCCCCCCGATCCCTAATCCCCGACCCCCGCTCCCTGCCACTGAAACTGCTTGATCCGTTCCGCCACCAGCGCGAGCACTTCGTCGGCGGAGAACCCGAGATGGACCGCCTCGGTGAGGAGCCGGTCGAGCATCTCCAGAATCCGTTCCCTCCGGGCCCTTTTGATCAACTCGGGCTTCGGCCGCGCGACGAACACGCCGAGCCCCGGCCGCGTGTTGAGAATCCCCTCCCGCTCCAACTCCGTGTACGCCTTGGCGATCGTGTTCGGATTGACCACCAGCGTTCGGGAAAGCTCCCGGACCGAAGGCAACCGGTCCTCGGGCGCGAGTCTTCCCCGGGCCACCGCCTCGCGGAGCTGATTGGTCAGTTGCCGATAGATCGGCAGCCGGCTCGACGGGTCAATCCGGAATTCCATGAGGGGCCTCGTTAACTGTACTAGCTATCATAGTACAGCTAAACACAGCCGTCAAGTCCCCTGCCGGGGTTTTTTCGGATTTTTTCAAAGGCCCGCCGGAATGCGGGGAATGCCGTCGGTAGGTCCCACTTGCCGATCAGCCGCCGTAGGGTGCTCTGCGAGCACCACGATACGACCCTTTGTGGTGCTCGCAGAGCACCCTACGGTTTCCCCTCACGCCAGCGGCGTCATCCGGCACGACTTCTCGCCCGTCATGCGGTCCTTTGGGCAGAGTTGGAGCAGGACGCTTTCCGACTCCGTGCCCGGCATGGGGTAACTGGTGAGTTTGCGGAGGGCCAGGTCGCGGAGCAGGCCGTAGTGGCGGGCCTCGCCCCGCTCGTCAATCCACTTGGGACCCTTGAGAACCAGCAGGCGATCAAAATGCTCCCAGTGCGGGCGGAACCACGGGAGCACCTCCTTGAGCGGCCCCACGGCCCGGAGCACGAGGCTGTTGAACACCGACGGTCCGAGCAGGTCCTGGGCCCGGCCATGGATGACCGGCACGTTGAGGCGCAACTGGGCCACCATGTCGGCCACGGCCATCGCCTTCTTGCCCACCGAGTCGCACAGCCAGACGACGAGGTCGGGCCGCAGGATCGCCAGAACGACCCCCGGCACCCCGCCTCCGGTGCCCACGTCGAGCACCTTCTCATTCGGACCGAGGAACTTGGCAAAGGCCATGCTATCGAGCAGGTCGCGGCCCACGAATTTCTCGTAGTCCGTGTGTCGCGTCAGGTTGAGCTTCGCGTTCCATTGCCAGAGCAGCTCGCAGTATTGCCGCAGCAGGTCGACCTGAGCGGCGGGCAACTCCACTTGATACTGCGAGAGGGCGGCGAGCAACTCATCGGCGGGAGAACTCATCAAACGGTAGCCCTTTCGGCAGACAGTGCCCACGATGGCGGGCACGTCGATCGACCGCGTCTTGCCCACCTCAAAGACGGGAGTCTTGCGAGCAAGCCTATTGGAGCCGTGGCCGGGAATTTCGTCAAGCGTCCCGGCGACCGGGACGTCTCGGGGCGGCAAGGCCGAACGACGGGCCCAACATCCGCATCCGGGGGGCCGCGGTTGACAATCTCCAGCGGGGTCGTAGGATGAGGGAACCCCGTGCGTCCAGGGGGCACAGGCGCCTTTTTCGGCCGTCAGGCTGCGCGGAGTGCAACGCCAAACGGGCCGACAAATGAGGTTCTTCCGGGAATTCCAGGGAGTGTCAGGCGGGCGAAGCAGAAGTACCGGTGCCTCTTCTCTGTTCCGCGGCCGTGCAAAGAGCGAACAGAGAAGAGGCACCGGTACTCTCCCTGCGGCCTGGCGTTTCCCGGAAATACCGGATGAACCAAAAGTGAGCCGGTCCCCGGCCTGTGGAAACGCTGCGTCGAATCCCCCGATCCCTCACCTCCGATCTCCGATCCCCAGCCAATGACCCAAATCCAGCAGGCCCGAGCCAACCTGGTCACGCCCGAAATGGAGGCTGTCGCGAGAAGCGAGCAGCTCGATGCGGAATTGGTGCGTGACGAAGTGGCCCGGGGCCGGATGGTCATCCCGGCCAACAAGGTCCACCTCAAGAAGGGCCTGAAGCCCGTAGGCATCGGCATCGCCGCACGGACCAAGATCAACGCCAACCTGGGCAATTCGCCGGTTACGAGCGACAGCGAGTGCGAGTTGAAGAAGGTCCGGGCCGCGGTCTGCTACGGGGCCGACACGGTGATGGACCTCTCGACCGGGGCGGAAATCGAGTCGATCCGCCAGCGGATCATCGACGCGGTGAGCGTCCCGGTCGGCACCGTGCCGATCTACCAGGTGGCCGAGCGGCTCGACGACATCGTCGACATGCGTCCGAGGGATTTCCTGGACGTCGTCGAGCAGCAGGCCCGGCAGGGCGTCGACTACATGACGATCCACTGCGCCCTCTTGCGCGAGCACTTGCCGCTCACGGAAAAGCGCGTCACGGGGATCGTCAGCCGCGGCGGGTCGCTCGTGGCCAAGTGGATGGTCGCCCACCGCGAGCAGAATCCGTTCTACACGCACTTCGACGAGCTGTGCGAGATCATGCAGGCCTACGACGTCACCTGGAGCCTCGGCGACGGACTGCGCCCCGGTTCGCTCGCCGACGCCAGCGACGAGGCCCAGTTCGCCGAATTGAGGGCGATGGGCGACCTCGCGCTCCGGGCGTGGGAGCGAAACTGCCAGGTGATGATCGAGGGGCCCGGCCACGTGCCCATGGACCAGATCGAAATGAATGTGCGCCGGCAGATGGAGTGGTGCCACGAGGCCCCGTTCTACCTTCTCGGCCCGCTGGTGACCGACGTGGCCCCGGGCTACGACCACATCACCAGCGCGATCGGTTCGGCCATGGCGGCGTGGTACGGGGCGGCGATGCTCTGCTACGTGACGCCCAAGGAGCACCTCGGGCTGCCGGACCTGGAGGACGTGCGGGCCGGGGTGATCGCGTTCAAGATTGCGGCCCACGCCGCCGACGTCGCCCGCCACCGTCCCGGGGCCCGCCAGCGCGACGACGCCCTGGCCCGCGCCCGCTTCGCCTTCGATTGGGACGAGCAATTCCGCCTTTCGCTCGACCCCGAAACCGCCCGCCGCATGCACGAAGAAACGCAGTCCCAACGCGATCCCGGCGACACACGATATTGCACCATGTGCGGCCCGAAGTTCTGCTCGATGCGGGCCAACGACGAGATCCGCCGGACGACTCGCGCGGAACCGACCGCGTAGGTGGCGATCGGGTGTCCTGACCGGCACGAGGACCATATTGCCGAGGGCTTTCGCCGAGGAGTACACTTTGAGGATAGAAGGCCGCAGACAGTCGCGGAAGCACGTTTCCGAAGAAGGGGTACGGGTGAGATGCCAACGATATCCTCGTTTCTTGGCATCGCGGTTCGGATGTACCACGACGAGCACCCTGAACCCCACTTTCATGCCTATTACGGGGAGCATAGCGCAGCGATTGCCATCGACACGCTGGAAGTGCTGGAAGGGACCTTGCCGCGTCGGGTCTTAGGCTTGGTTTTGGAATGGGCTTCGGCACACCGTGCGGAGCTTCGCGAGAACTGGCGATTGGCCGAGGCGCACCAGCCGCTTCAGAGTATCGATCCGCTGGTTTAAGTCTCCTTTGGGGTACGAAGATGCCGAAAGTGGTCCAAGTGCGAGCCCTCGGTGGCTATCGGCTGTACGTCCGATTTGACGACGGCACGGCGGGCGAAATCGACCTGAAAGGTCGCCTGTTCGGCCCGGTGTTCGAGCCGCTCATCGACGAAAAGATGTTCCAGCAAGTCTTCGTCGATGAGTTCGGCGCGATTGCCTGGCCCTGTGGAGCGGACTTGGCGCCCGATGGGGTCCATCGACGGCTAGCGGCCGCGGCCACAGCGTGACGGACGCACCTCACCCCGGGCTCACCGGCGCAAGCCAAGAAGTGCCTCCGGGCGTCGTGCCACCCCACCGTCACGCACCCGCCAAGACGTCCGACTGTCGAGGGTTCCGTGGGAGCCTCGCCCTCCCGAGAATGCAGAACCTCGTTCAGCGATTCTGATTCACCGCTTCGTACAGCGCCACGAGGTTCTCGCGCGGCGTCCGGGCCTGGACGTTGTGGACCGTGTTGAAGACAAACCCGCCGCCGCGGCCGAAGACGGCGATCCGCTCTTTCACCTGGCGGCGGATCTCGTCGGGCGTGCCGAAGGGGAGCGTCTTCTGGGTGTCGACGCCGCCGCCCCAGAACGTCAGCTTGTCGCCGAACCGCTCTTTGAGCCCCTCCGGCGCCATGCCCGCGGCGGAGCACTGGACCGGGTTGAGGATGTCGAAGCCGGCCTCGACGATGTCGGGCAGGAGGTCGACGACGGAGCCGCAGGAGTGGATGAACGTCTTCCACGGCGTATGCTCGTGGACCCAATCGTTCACCCGGCGGTGGAACGGCTGGAAGAGCTTGCGGTACGCCTGGCAGCCGATGAAGGGGCCGTTCTGCGTGCCGAAGTCGGTGCCGGTGATGAAGACCGCGGCCACCCGGTCGCCCACCGCCTCGTAGAGCCTGGCGAAGTTGGCCAGGGCGATCTCGCATTGGCGGCGGAACACTTCGTACACGTAGTCGAAGCGGGCCACGGTGCTGACGTACCATTCCTCAATGTCGCGGATCCCCTTGGGCCGCTTCCTCCACGGCACGGGCACCAGGGCGATGTCGCCGAAGGCTGTGCCGCCGAAGTTGGCCAGGATCGCCTTGTCGGTGTCGCGCCACAGCCGGTCGGCCTCCCGGGCGAAGTGTTCCAGGGTCGCGTCGTCGACGGGACCGAACTCTTCGAGGTTGTCCTCCGGGTTGAGCTTCGCGTCGTCGATCGGCTCCTGACGCACGATCGTGTCGAAGTAGTAGCCCCCCTTGGGCATGCGCCCGCTGGGCGGGGCGCTTCGGTCGCCCTCGGGATACATGAGGATGTCGCCGTTCGGCTCGGGCACGGTGTTGAAGGCCGCGGGCACCAGCACCGGCGTGCCGTCGAAGAGTTCCCACGGCTTCCAGTCCTTGTTCTCGAAGCCGAACATGGTCTTCGGCCCTCCAAGGCCGACAACGTCGATCCCCAGGGCCTCGATCAGGTCCGGACCGATCTCGCCGAGCATCTGGTACGGCTCGGTCACTTTGACCGGCGTGCGCGGCGGGTCCAACTCCAAGGCCTGACGCAACTGGTACACCGAGCTGACGTGCATCCCGGTCACTGCGCTGGCGCCCAGGTCCAAGGGCACATGATCCGGTTGCTCGTGACTCAACGCTTTCTGGACACGCTGGCGAGAGTTCATGAGAGTAAGTAGGCAGTAGGCAGTAGGCAGTAGGCAGACCGCTTAGCGGCGGGACTTGTCCCGCACGGATCGGGACGCCGCGGACCGAACGATTTCTCCGCCATTGGATTGCCCTCACGCCCTCTTGTCAAGGGCCGTCGCGTGACACTACGATGGGGTCCGGCCCGGGGCGAACTCAGGAGGCGCAAGCGTGTCGAGTGCAACAGGTAGTCGCGGCGGCAGCATTGCGTACGTGTACCTCTTGGCCGTGGTGGCGGCCTTGGGCGGCCTGTTGTTCGGCTACGATACGGCGGTGATCTCCGGGGCCATCGGGTTCTTGACCACGCACTTCAAGCTCGATCCGGCCTTTGAGAAGGGCTGGGCCGCGGCCAGCGTCCTGTTGGGCTGTGCGGTGGGAGCGGCCGTCGCCGGGTTCTTGAGCGACGCGTTGGGCCGCAAGAAGATGCTCCTGCTGGCCGGCGCGCTCTTTCTGGTTTCTGCCTTGGGCACGGCGCTGCCCAACAGCGTGGGCGTCTTCGTCCTCTTCCGCCTGTTGGGCGGCGTGGCCATCGGCGTGGCGTCGATCAGTTCTCCTATGTACATCGCCGAGATCGCCCCTGCCCGGATGCGGGGCCGAATGGTCTCGATCAACCAGTTCGCCATCGTCTCCGGGATTCTTGCGGCGTACTTCGTCAACCTCCTTATCGCGGCCTACGGCGACGCGTCGGGCCCCCAGTGGAACGTCGAGCACGGCTGGCGGTGGATGTTCGGTTTCGGCGCCCTGCCGGCGATCCTCTTCCTGGTCCTGCTCCTCCGGGTGCCCGAAAGCCCCCGTTGGCTCACGAAGCAGGACCGGGCCGGCGAAGCGGAGTCGATCCTCGCGAGGATCAACGGCCCGGAGATCGCCCGGGACGAGCTGGCGTCGATCCAGCGGGCGATTGCCGAAGAGAGCGGCTCCCTGACGCAGTTGTTCGAGCCCGGCATGCGCGCGGCGCTCGCGATCGGGATCGTGCTGGCCGTCGTGCAGCAGATTACGGGAATCAACGTCTTCTTGTACTTCGCCCCGGAGATCTTCAAGAAGATGGGTTCAGGTGTCAACGCGGCATTGATTCAAACCGTCGTCGTCGGAACCGTGAACATCGCGTTCACGGTGGTCGCCATCCGCACCGTGGACCGCTGGGGACGCAAGCCCCTGATGCTGGTCGGCTCGGCCGGCATGGGGTTGACGCTCCTCGGCATGGCTGCGGCCGCGTACCTGGGACGGGCCGACCTCTGGGTCCTGGTGTTCATTCTCGGCTACATCGCCTGTTTTGCCCTCTCGGTCGGCCCGGTCACGTGGGTCATCCTTTCGGAGATTTTCCCCACGCGGATCCGCGGCCGGGCGATCGGCATCGCGACCGTCTGCCTCTGGCTGGCCGACTTCGTCGTGACCCAGACCTTCCCCATGATGGACGAAAACGCCTGGCTCGTGGCCGTCTTCCGCCGCGCGTTTCCGTTCCTCGTGTATGCCGTCTTCTGCGTCGTTTCGGTCCTGTTCGTTTGGCGTTTCGTCCCGGAGACCAAGGGCAAGACCCTGGAGGAAATCGAGCGAAGCTGGCGGTAGCGGGACGGTGGGTGGCATGCCGTCACTCGGCGCAGCCGAGGGGCGGCATGGGAATCTCCCCCCGCCCGCCGCAGGGGCCCTGTGCGAACCGCCGCAGATTCTATGAGCCCTCTCAGGCTCCTGCTATCATCGCTATCGCGATTGCCCATGCGGCCTTCCAGACGCCTACGCGCGAGATCGGGACCAACGAACACAAAACTGAGGTAGACAGTCCCGAAAGAACCGGGTTCAATACCGACCGCTAGGACTCACACCCGGGTGGGAATTCATCCCCCAGGCAGGCTAACCGGCCATTCGGTCCGGCAGCCCCTCGCTGGAGAGGAAAATCATGCTGCGATCCATCGGTCGGCGATTGTTCGGCGATTCCGCGCAGAAACCCCGTCGGGACTCCCGGCGGTGCCCGCATTCGCGGCGTCTTCAATTCGAGGGTCTTGAGAGCCGATCGCTCTTGAGCTCCCTCAGCGTGGCCGGAGCGACCAGCACCACGGAGAGTTCGATCAGCGACGGGAGCTTCGAGACGCCGGCCCTGGCCGCCAAGACGTACCGGTACGCGGCCACCGGTTCGGCCTGGACGTTCGGCGCGGGGGCGGGCATCGCCGGCAACCGCAGCGGGTTCACGTCGAGCAACCCCAACGCCCCCGACGGCACGCAGGTGGCCTTCTTGCAGGGCAAGGGGACCATGACTCAGTCGATCTACCTCGAGGCCGGGGCCTACCGGATCTCGTTCCTGGCCGCGCAGCGAGGCGCCTGCCAGTCGAGCTATCAGAAGCTCTACGTCACGGTCGATGGGAACCGGGTGGCGTATGTGACGCCGACCAGTTCGAGCTACGGGTCGTACCAGACGCAGAACTTCTACGTGTCGACGTCGGGGATGCACACCATCGTGTTCAAGGGCTTGAACCCCGGCGGGGGCGACAACACCGCGCTGGTGGACGACGTGAGCATCGAATCGGCGGACAATTCGATCGGCGATGGCAGCTTCGAGGCGCCGTCGGTGGCCGCCAAATCCTACAAGTACGGGGCCGACGGTTCGCCCTGGGTGTTCACCGGGTCGGCGGTGAGCAGCAACGGCAGCACGTTCACGGTGTCGAACGACGACGCCCCCTTCGGGACCCAGGTCGGCGTCCTGCAAGGCACGGGCAGCATCAGTCAATCGGTCTACCTCGAGGCCGGCACCTACAGCATTTCGTTCGTGGCTGCCCAGCGGGCGAAGCACCAGACGAAGTACCAGCAAATCGCGGTCCGGGTCGACGGCGTCCAGATCGACGCCATCACTCCCTCCGACTCGGACTACGCCTCCTATGAGAGCCTGAGCTTCGCAATCTCGACCTCGGGGATGCACACCATCGCCTTCGTCGGCCTGAATCCCGGCGGCGGCGACAACACCGCCTTGATCGACGGCGTGGAGATCTCCGAGGCAAACCCGGTGAGCGACGGGAGCTTCGAATCGCCGTCGTTGAGCGCGGGGACATACCAGTACCGCGTCACGGGCTCGCCCTGGGGCTTCTCCGGGACTGCCGGGATCAGCTACAACCGCAGCGGCTTCACTTCCGGAAACGCCAATGCCCCCGACGGCTACCAGGTGGCCTTCCTGCAAGGCACGGGCAGCATGAGCCAGTCGGTCTATCTCGACGCCGGCGGCTACGCCGTTTCGTTCGCGGCCGCCCAGCGGGCCACCTGCCAGGCCGCTTATCAGGAAATCGAGGTGCTGGTCGACGGCGAGCATCTCTCCACCATCGCTCCCACCGGCAAGAGTTGGGCCTCCTACCTGACGGCGGCCTTCGAGGTCGCCACGGGCGGAATGCACACCATCCTGTTCAAAGGCCTGAACCCGGCGGGCGGCGACAACACCGCGCTGATCGACTATGTGACCGTGGTGACGGCCGGGAACAGCGTCGTCGACGGCAGCTTCGAGGCCCCGACGCTCAACTCGAGATCCTACCAGTACCGGCCCGATACCTCGGCCTGGACGTTCACCGGAGGCGCCGGGATCGCCAGCGACTCCAGCGCGTTCACCGCTTCGAATCCGAATACGATCTACGGCAACCAGGTGGCCTTCCTCCAATGCTCGGGGAGCGTCAGCCAGTCGGTCTACTTCGAGGCAGGCAACTACTCCATTTCGTTCCTCGCCGCCCAACGGGCCAACTACCAGAACTCCTATCAGCGACTGGCGGTGCTGGTCGACGGCGTCCAGGTCGGCGTGTTCACTCCGTCCGGCGCCGAGTACGTCGCGTACCAGACGGCCAGCTTCCCCGTCACCTCGGCGGGAATGCACGCGGTTCAGTTCCTCGGCCTGAACCCCGACGGCGGCGACAACACCGCCTTCCTCGACAACGTGACCATCCGCGACGCCGACCCGGTCAGCGACAGCAGCTTTGAAACGGTGGCCCTGACGAGCGGCAGCACCAAGTACCAGCCCACCGGGTCGCGCTGGCAGTACTCCGGATCGGCCGGCGTGACCGGCAACAGCAGCGCGTTCACTTCCGGCGGCTCCACGGCCCCCGCCGGCACCCAGGTCGCCTTCCTCCAAGGGACCGGCAGCGTCAGCCAGTCGGTCTACCTCGAGACCGGCACCTACACGCTTTCGTTCCAGTCGGCCCAGCGCAGCGGGACCGCGCAGACCTACTACCAACAGATCTCGGTGCGGATCGACGGCGTCCAGAAGGCCTTGATCACGCCGTCGAGTACCAAGTACGCCACCTACGAGGTGTCGGGCCTGCTCATCTCGACGGCCGGGTTGCACACCATCGAGTTTGTGGGCGTGGATCCCAAGGGCGGCGACAACACCGCCTTCCTCGATTGCGTGGCGATCGCGGCCGACTAGCCCGAACGACTCGGCCCCACGTAGGGCAGGCTTCCAGCCTGCCGCTCAGGCAAGACAGGCAGGATGCCTGAGCTACCGAGAAATTCCTCGACGGGCCGGGCAAGGCGGCGGAACTCGTCGCTGGGCATGGCCACCGTGTCCCACCGCGGGGAAATCGGGTGGCACCGCGCGGCATACTCCGCCAGGCTTACCGCCACGAAGGCGTACAGCCCGCCCCGGTGGTCGAACAACCGCTCCGCCGGAAGCGGCGCCCGGTCGCCCACGATGTGATACGCAAACACGAACAGCCCGCGGAAGTTCTCCCCGAACAGGGCTTCCCACTGGGCGAGACTCTTCAGGTCGTCGCGGGTCGACCAGTTCTTCCAATAGTGGCGCGACGGACCGTCGCCGGAAGGGAATCGCCGGCCCTTCACGTCCACCAGCCACACCGCCGGGCCCGACGAAGAGACGAGGAAGTCCAGGCTCTTGATCGACTCCCCGTTGGCCAACAAGCTCCGCCGCGCCTCATCGACCGCCACGTAGGGCACCCCACGTGCCCGCAGGTACTCCTCGAAGGCCGCCTCGTAATGGTTGTCGCGATTGGCCATGAGGGGAGAGGATGAAGTGTGAAGGATGAGGGATGAAGTAAGACGCCTCACCGCATGGCTTATCGCGTGTGGCATGCCGTCACTCGGCGCAGCCGAGGGTCGGCATGCGCTCGGCGCAGGTCTCCCGACCTCGCCGATCGTATGACCGCAGGTCTCCCGCGTCGCCGGAGACCTGCGGTCGCTGCATGTGCGGGGTCGGGAGACCCGCGCACAGCGCGGAACCTCGCACAGCGCGTGGCGGGCGTCGCTTCGCTCCGTCCGCCCTACCGACTGCCGACTCGAACATCTACTGCTTCAAACCTTGCGCCCAGTCGCGGAACGAACGGATCCACGTGGTCTCATCGCTTTCGTTCCGCAGCGCGAGGAACCGTTCTAAATCCGCCGGGTCCAGGAAAGCTAGCGACGGACTGCGATCGCGGCGGGCATAGGTGCCGTCCGTTTCGAGCGAGTAGATCTTGATCCGCACCCCATCGCAGAACCATACTTCCGGCACACCCAGCGCGGAGTAGATGGCAAGCTGATCGATGGAACTAGCGGTGATGTCGATTTCGATTGCCAGGTCCGGCGGCGGATCGGTGGCGAGGTCCAGGTCGTCACGGCCCCGGACTTTCGGCTCGTTGGCCATGTAATAGCACTCATCCGGCTCGACCCCTCTCTGCTTCAACTGGCTTTTCAGGGTCGTTGAGCCGGCGCCCTCGACGGGAATTTCCAATACCTCCGTCAACGTTTCGATCATGCGGCCCATCCGGTGCTTGACCCGCTCATGCTCACGAGAAGGCGACATGATTTCCAGGACCCCTCGATCGTAGGTGAATCGGGTTCCTCCCCGGCTTGACTCCGAGGCCAGCCGTCCGTAGACCTCCCAAGCCACGTTCGTCAAGACGATGCGCGCCTCGCCCGAAACCGTCGCCGTAGCCATTTCACACCTCACGGACACAATTGTGCGGGGCCTGCCGCGATCCTGCAACGGGCGCTCAGCGCAGGTCTCCTGGCGTCGCCGACTGCACGACCGCAGGTCTCCCACGCCATGGGAGACCTGCGGTCGGCGATATGCTCTCCTAGCTCCCCCTCATTATAGTATCGGGCACGGGGTGAGACGAGCCGAGGAATCTCCTCTCGCCTCCTGTTCACTCCCCCAACACCTTCTTCACCGCTGCCACCAAGCTCCCGGCATCCGGCTCCAAGGGTACGTCTTGCTGGCCGCCGCTGGCGAGGTCTTTGATCTGGCAGGTGCCGGCCTGGAATTCGTTGCTGCCGGCGATGACCGCCACGCGGAAGCCGCGGCGGTCGGCGTACTTGAGCTGCTGGCCGAGTTTCTTGGGCTCGGGGAAGACTTCCACGCCGATCCCGGCCGCGCGCAGGGCTGCGGCCAGGCGGAGGTAGTCGCTGAGCCGGGCCGGGTCGAAGTAGGCGATGAAGACCGGGGCCGGGGTGGCCACCTTTTCGACCATCCCAAGCTCCTCCATGGCCGCGAGGAGCCGGTCGAGCCCGAGCGACGCCCCGATGCCGGGCAGTTCCTGGCTGGTGAACAGCCCGGCCAGGTTGTCGTACCGCCCGCCGGAACAGACGCTGCCGATCTTCGGAAGGGCATCGAGGTAGGTCTCAAAGATCGTTCCGGTGTAGTAGTCCAAGCCCCGGGCAATGGCCACGTCGAGCTTCAGCCGCGACTCGGGCACGCCGGCGGCCCGGGCCCCGGCCAGCACGTCGCGGAGCCGGGCCACGCCTTCCTGCCCCTTCGCGCTGGAGGCGACCAGCGGCTCCAACTGGGCGAGGATCTCGTCGCTGGAGCCGGTGGCCGAGGCCATGCGGATCACGTCGGCGGCCTGGGCGTCGGTCACGCCGGCGGTCTCACGCATCTCGGCGGCCACGCCCTCGGACCCGATCTTGCCCCACTTGTCCAATGCGCGGAGCACGGCCACCGAACGATCGGCCAGTTCCAGCCGCTCCAGCAGGCCGGTGAGCACCATGCGATTGTTGACGTGGATACAAAACCCCTCGAAGCCGACGGCCCGGAGGAGGTCGTGGATCACCAGCGCCGTTTCGATGTCGGCCCCCGCGGCCCGGGTGCCGATCGTGTCGAAATCGCACTGCATGAACTCGCGGTACCGGCCCCGCTGCGTGTTCTCGCCCCGCCAGACCGTGGCGATGTGGTATCGCTTCAAGGGGAACGTGAGCTCGGAGGCGTGCTGGGCCACGAACCGGGCCAGGGGCACGGTGAGATCGAACCGCAGGCCGACCCAGCGCTCGCCGGAGTCGAGGAACTTGTAGATCTGCTTGTCGCTCTCGTCGCCGCCCTTGCCGGTGAGGATTTCGAGGTACTCCAGCGCCGGCGTGTCGATCGGGCTGAAGCCGTAGGAACGGTAGACGCGGCGCGCGGTCTCGATCAGCCGCTCGCGCACGATCGCCGTTTCCGGCAAGTAATCGCGGAAACCCTTTAATGTTCTTGGGGTGATTTTCGTGGGTTCGTTCACGGTTTGAAAGGCCGGACAAGTCCGGCCGCTAAACGGGACTACTCGCAGTGCTTCCACCGCGCATCGAATCGGATCACACTCCCGCCGCCCTCTCCGGTCTCCCCTCTCCCCTCTCCCTTCTCCCTTCTCCCCTCTTTCTTCTCTCGCCGTGGGCCTAGTACGGCTTCGGCGTACTCGACGACCTGTTCCGAGGTCTCGAAGTAATGGTCGTAGACCCAATCGTCCTCGAATTCGCAATCGACGGTGCTGTAGTCGCGGCAGATCTGCGGGCGGTCGTCGTAGATCGCGCACAGGTTATCGTCGCGGAGGTGCTTGCACTTCGTGTGAACCAGCAGGTACCAATCGCCCTTCTCGGTAAAGACCGCCGCCCGTTCGTGAAACAGGAACCAGCGGATGTACTCGAAATCCTCCCATTCCGTGGGGGTCTCGATCGGCAGGGCGAAGTATCGGCAGCACTTGGCCGGACAGTGCGAACACAAGCACACGCCGGGCGCTAGGTCCTCGCGACTCGGTTTCCTCTTCACGACAGGAATCGCTTTGCGGCCATTCAAGGTTCACATCCTCGCGGGACGGCCGCATATCCCCCGAAGTAGGCTATCCTGCGGCTCCTCCGATAGCCTAGCAGAGGAGTCGCGAGATGACCAGCGGCTCAACGATTTGGGGCGGATTCGAGTCGCTATGTCACCTGCTTGTCACCCTGACTCGCTAGTCTGGGACATCGTGGCGGTGGGTCCGATTGAAATTCCGTTTCTTGGGAGAGACGACTATGGCACACCCTGATCTTGGCAGGTTCATCCGCAACGACTCCGACAACATCTATCCGGGAGTGAACGTGTTCCGGACACTGGTCCAAAGTCGAGGCCCATGACGGGACCTGGACGTACTACTGGGCCGGGCAGTCGCACAAGGACGGTGCCTGGCGCTGGGACCGGGGCGTTCGCGTCCGCAAAGACATCTACGTCAACGGCGTGGAATGGCGTCTGGGCTTCGACGATTGTGGGAGCACGGATGGCGACTACAACGACTTCCTGATCGACGTCGACCTGGCGTGGTTATGGAAGGCCGACGACGATCTCCCGGTCCTCGGCGAGCCGGTGGCCGTGGTCACCCCTACCAGCGCCATTACGGTCGAATCGATCCGAAGTCAACTCTGGAGGAGTTAGGGCCCGTGAAAGAACAACTTGGTGGATTTCTTCGGGGTGGCACGCCCTGAAAGGGCGTGGCCCGAGCGCGAAATCCAACCCGATGCCCACCACGCCCTTTCAGGGCGTGCCACCCGGGATTGTGAAACCCCATTTAGCGTCGATACGGTTCCATCACCGATTCAAGGCCTTCTCGATCGCGTCGGCCACGGTGCGGAGGGCTTTGATGCGGGCGTGGAGTTTGCAGTTGGCCTCCAGGATCGTCCACGGGGCGTAGGTCGTGCTGGTGCGCTCGATCATCTCGGCCACGCAGACGTTGTACTGCTTCCATTTGTCGCGGTTGCGCCAATCCTCCTCCGTGATCTTCCATTGCTTGGAGGGGGTGTTCTGGCGGTCTTGGAAGCGGCGCAACTGTTCTTCGCGGTCGATCTGGAGCCAGAACTTCACGACCACGGTGCCGTACTCGGTCAGTTGACGCTCGAACTCGTTGATCTCCTGGAAGGCCCGCTTCCATTCGGCCTCCGTGCAGAATCCCTCGACCCGCTCCACCAGGACCCGCCCGTACCACGTGCGGTCGAAGATGCCGATGTGCCCCGCCTTGGGCACGCGGCGCCAGAACCGCCACAAATAATGGCGGGCGAGTTCTTCGGCGGTCGGGGCGGCGACCGGGATCACCTCGTAGCCGCGGGGATCGAGCCCCTGGGTTAACCGGCGGATGTTGCCCCCCTTGCCGGCCGCGTCCCAGCCTTCGTAGGCCACCAGCGCGGGGATCCTCGCCTTGTAGAGACGGTACTCCAGGTGCAAGAGCCGCTCCTGCAAATCGTCGAGGTCCTTTTCGTACTGGTCGCGGGAGAGCGACAGGCTCAGGTCGACCCGATCCAGGATCGTCTTGTGCGGGGGTGGCCAGTCGACCGGCTCGGCCATGGGCTTCCGCTCCGCCGGCGGCGACGACGCGCGGCGGTCCAGTTCCCCTTCGACCGCTTGGAGCACTCTCTCCACGACCCGCACGCGGACGTAGCGCTCGTAGGTCGCCTCCACCAGCGTCCACGGGGCGTTGGCCGTGTCGGTCCGTTCGAGCATCTCTTCGGTGGCATCCAGCCACTCCCGGTACTTCTTGTTCTGCCTCCACTCCTCCTTCCCGACCCGCCACGACATCGCCTCGTTGTCCTCCAGGGCCTCGAAGCGTTTCTTCTGCTCCTGCTTGCTGATGTGCAGCCAGAACTTGACCAGCACGACGCCGCTTTCGGTCAACTGCCGCTCGAACTCGCGGATCCCGTCGTAGGCCTCGCGCCAGGGCGTCTGGTCCTTCGCGTTCTCCATCCGCTCCGAAAGGACCCGGCAGTACCAGGAGTGGTCGAGAATGACGATGTCGCCCGCACCGGGCAGCAGGTTCCAGAACCGCCACATCCAGGGGTAGAATCGCTCGATGTCGGTGGGCTCGCCGACCGCGAAAACCTTGAACCCACGTGGATCGAGCGACTGCACAAGCCGGTTGATGATCTTCCCCTTGCCGGCGGCGTGCCAGCCCTCAAACACAATCACCACTGGCACGCCCGCGGCCCGGGCCGCCCGCTGCGCCGCGCCCAGGCGGGCCTCCATCTCGGGGAAGATCTTCTCGTAGGAGTCCTTCGCGACCTGTTTGGTCAGATCGAGCACTTCGAGCATAGAAGAGTCCTTCACCGGCGACGAGAACGCGGACGACGGGAACCCGTCCCCACTCAAGCGGCAAGCCCTCTCGACGGGGTACGCCGGGGGGCATGGAAATCCTAGGATGCCGGGGCCCTCAAATCAACCGCCGCCCCCCCGAAAGAATGTACGTCTTCTTGGAGAGCGGGCGTTTGCGCGGGTGGGGGGGATTGGTACACTGGGGCCACTTGGATGACCTTGCAGGATTCTGGGAGACCGTGGCGCGGACTGTAGGGAACGCCCTCTGTGGCGTTCCGGGCAACGGAATCGCAGTATCCAGGGCGATTCCTGGAACGCCACAGAGGGCGTTCCCTACAGCGAATCCTCCCGGAATCCCGTAAGGCCATTCAGGCTTCTAGCCAAACCGCCATCGCCTCCAAGAGTGCCTGACCATGATCCCAACCTTGTTCTCCGTCAGCTACGCCGGGCTTTGGGGCCAGCAGCGGCTCGACCCGGTCGCTTTCGTCCGCAAGGCGGGGACGCTGGGCTATCGCGCGGTCGAACTGATGGGCAAGCGGCCGCACCTGTCGGTCCTCGACGTCGACGACGCCCAGATCGCCGCGATCCGCGACGCGGCCGCCCAATCCGGCGTGGAGATCGCCACGATCGCCGCCTATACCAACTTCACCCTGGGCCGCGATACGGAATTCCCCTCGATCGAGATCCAGGTGGCCTACGTCCGCTCGCTGGCCGAGGTTGCCGCCAGGCTCGGGGCCCGGGTCCTTCGCATCTTCACCGGCTACGCGACCGAGACGGAAGGCTACGCCCGCGACTGGGACTTGTGCGTCCGCGCCGTTCGGGAGTGCGCCGAGGTAACGGCCCGGTGCGGCGTGACCCTCGGCGTGCAGAACCACCACGACGTCGGCGTGGGCGTCGATAGCTACATCGAGTTCCTGGACGAAGTGGGCCACCCGAACTGCCGGGCCATGTTCGACCCCTGGTCGATCGCCTTGCACGGCACGGACTTGAAGAACGCGGCCCGGCGGCTGGCCCCGCGCATGGTGCAGACCACGCTGGCCGACTACCTCCGCCTGCCGCGCTACGCCTACCTGCCTGGCCTGGTGAACTACAGGCGGCTGGACGACATGGTCCGCGCCGTGCCGCTGGGCGACGGGTTCATGGACCTGGCCGGCTTCATGGCCGGCCTGCGCGAGGGCGGCTTCCAGGGCTACGTGGCCTACGAAATGTGCTCCCCCCTGCGCGGCGGCGGCACCGAAGAAAACCTCGACCGCACCGCCCGGCTAAGCCTCGAACGGATCCACGGCTGGATCCGTTCCTGAGAGGGCACGACAAACGCAGGGTGGTACTTCCTCGCCATCCCGATGAAACCCGACGCGGGGCTCCAATCCGGACGGGACGGCACAACACCTTCCGCCAAAACCCCCACCGCAGGCGGGTTGCATTTCCCAAGTAGGGGAAATAGCATGACCCTCACGCGAAGAAGCCGGTTCGCAGACTTCCGAAGTCTCGGAGACTTCAGAAGTCTTTAGCGACGTCTTCGTCGACGGTCTCTCCAAGCCGTCAAGAGGGCGCCGCAACAAACGGTCTGAAAAGGCCGTCCGACAGCGTTTCACACCCGCCACACGAAAGGGGACCGTCATGCCTCGGAGTCTTCGTTGCGTACCGCGAATCGTGCGGGGGGAGCATAACGCCACTCGGCGAAAGACCGGACAAGCCCTTTCCGTCTACCACCGGCGGCTCGCGTGCGAGGCATTGGAAGACCGGTCGCTGCTTTCGGTGACGCCGCTGAATGTCGTCCTCATCAGCGACGCGGTCGCCCAAGCCGGGCTGGTTCACAGGGCTGCCGCGAAAGACACGATCGCCATCGTCTATCGCGCCGATACCATGACGACGACCGGATTGGTGGGGCTTGTCGCGTCGCTTTCCGCGGACCACGACGGCGCTCCCATTGGGCATCTCGGGATCGTGGCCCACGGCGGTCCCGGTGAGGTCGTTCTCGGCACACACGATGTTCTCACGTTGACCACGTTGCCGAGTCAAGCGACTGCCTTGCGGCAATTGCGGTCAGTGGTTACCACGGACGCCCGTCTCGATTTATGGTGCTGTTCGTAATCGTTCACAGCCCGGAGGGGTGTTCTTGGAAAAGTGATCTGGACATGGAGGGCGGTGTTCGGCGACAACGGTGGCATGTCGCTGGGAATCACGGAAGAAATCAT
>Ga0067045_1028748_pt1 | contig 28143 bp, 20 predicted proteins | sample TerdegcTABiofilm_FD_59184 | JGI IMG/M metagenome (GOLD analysis project Ga0067045, IMG submission 59184) | Combined Assembly of (Gp0054472, Gp0054536) Wastewater bioreactor microbial communities from Singapore -Terephthalate degrading...
TATTGCTATAGGCAGAGAGTGGCGGAAAAATGCAGCAAATTATAAGAAATACATCAAACGGAAAGATGGTGTAAAATTGGATGATTGGTTCACAATACTGTATACTTCTGGAACAACCGGTCAGGGGAAAGGTGCTATTATCACGCACTGGACTGGTTCATCACGGTTAGAGGGTACAGTTGCATATTTCCAGAAATATAATTTTGATGTTAATGAACATGATGTTACACTATGCTACCTGCCACTATCGCATGTATTTGACCGCGGTTCTTGCCAGTGGCTTGCCTTAACCAAAGGCTCTTTGATATGCTATGCTGATAAACCTGCAACATTAATTGAAGATATGCAAAAATATAATCCCACATGGATTAACTGTGTGCCACGATTGTATGAAAAAATTTATATAACCATGCAGCAGGCAATGGCAGAAAGCACATTGAAGAAAAAGCTGTTTGACTGGGCAATTGGTGTGGGATTGCAAGCACTTGAATACCGCAAAGATGCAAATGGTTGCTACAACATGCATCCAGAGTTTGATTTAAAATCTAAGTTGCCGTTTGGCCTGAAAATAAAGTATTCAATAGCTGATAAACTTTTTGCCAAGGTTCGTGGTTTATTTGGAAACAGATTCCACCATTCATTTTCAGCAAGTGCGGCTATATCGCCTGATTTGCTGAGGTTTTATTATGCATTGGGTCTGGCAGTTGTAGAAGGATATGGTTCAACTGAAAGCTTCAATGCAGCAGTGCTTAATCCAATTACTGCGTGCAAGCCTGGTTGTATGGGTAAAGAAGCCAATGGTAGTAAATGTAGAGTGGCTGCTGATGGTGAACTGGAGCTTTCAGGTGCTGGTATATTTAAAGGCTATCTCAACAAGCCAAAAGAGACTAAAGAGGCATTTACCAAAGATGGTTGGTTTAAAACCGGTGATGTAGTAGAGTTGACACCTGATGGGTATATTAAATTTGTTGAAAGGAAAAAAGGAATAATCTGTACTTCTATTGGCAAAAATGTTGCACCAGCAAAAATTGAGAATCTCTTTTCAACAAGTAGCTGGGTAGAACAGATTTTCCTTGTAGGTGATGAAAAGCCATATATTAGCGCGTTGATTGTGCCAAACTTTGCAAACTTTATAGCGTTGTTCAAACGTGAAGGCATTGCTTTTGATGAGTCAAAACTGGTATACGAAAATATTGGTGGCATGCAGATATGTACAAAAGTTGGAGATGATTTTATCAATAATAAACGTTTGCAGGAACTGATAGATAATGAAGTAAAAGAAGCAAACAAACGACTGGAAAAATTTGAAGAAGTCAAGCGCTACACCATACTGAACCAGAGGTTTACAGAATCAAATGGTATGATTACTCCAACTCAGAAAGCAAAGAAACGCGTGATAATTCAAGTCTATAAAGATGTGATTGAGAAGATGTACGAATAATGTACAAAATAATTAAGGTTATTGCCGCATTTGACGGGAAGAACATATTTCATTCATAAGATAAAATAGGGGATGTCTCAAAAGACACCCCCTTTTTTTAAAATATCAAGAACTAAAAAAAGCCGTCCCATGGTTTGTTTTGAGACGGCCTCTTTTTAATGGATACAATAAATATTAGATGTAATCACATCCTTCTAAAAGGATCTTTTCAGCTTCTTCCTTATAGGCATCCATTACATACGGTATTCCAGAAATTTTTGCTGCTTCTTCTGTAAGTGCCATAAGGTCGCTTCTAGAAATGGTATCAATTCTGAAATTGCGGCTGCCAGCCATAATCTGCTGTAAACCAACTTTTATTTTCTGGCTGAATGTATAAAGACCTATTGCTCCAAGAGGGAAATTATCCACTTCTTTCCCGTATTTAGCTTTGAGTTCTTCATAGCATACAAAGATCTCTTCTTTTGTTGCGCCATGCTGAGCAACATTCTTTGGCAGGTTATTTTCTTTTAACCATTTTTCAATATTTTTGCCAACCATGCCAGGTATCATCAGTGCACGTCCCATACATACAGCTTTGAAATATGGAGATCCCATTGCTAAAACTTTGAAGATGTGATCTTCAGTTGAAAAACCACCTGCCATTGCTAAATCAGGAACCCACATACCTTTTGAAGCCATTTTCTGAGCCATGTCATAGGCCATACACTGGAGATAGAATGTAGGAACACCCCACTCTTCCATCATGCGCCATGGGCTCATGCCTGTACCACCACCAGCGCCATCTATTGTAAGAAGGTCAATTTTTGCTTCAGATGCCCAGCGTAATGCAGCTGCAAGTTCTTTTTGAGAGTACGCACCTGTTTTCAATGTAACGCGTTTTGCTCCCAATGCTCTGAGTCTTTCTACTTCCTGAAGGAAAGCTTCTTTACTGATGAATCCCAAGCGTGAATGGCGCTCAAACTCTTTAATAGCACCATCTTTGAAAGCAGCTTGAATAGCAGGGATAGTTGGGTCAGGTGTTACTATGTATCCACGATTTTTAAGTTCTATAGCTCTTTCTAAACTTCTAACTTTTATTTCACCACCTATACATTTGGCACCCTGTCCCCATTTTAATTCAACGGTTTCAACACCAAGCTGTGAGATAATATATTCAGCCACACCTAAGTTGGTATCTTCAACATTCATCTGAACAAGGATATCCCCGGCTTCACCTTTATATTTTTTAAAGGTTTCTACACGACGGATCATTTCAGGTGATTTAGTAACCTTGCCATTTTTGTCCCTTTCCAGACCGGGGTCTATTCCACATACGTTTTCACCACATACAATAGCAATACCTGAAATGGCTGCACCAACTGCAAAATGTTCCCAGTTTATTCGTGCTATGTCGGTTGAACCCAGTGCGCCGGTAAACATTGGTACTTCCAGTTTGACCCTGTTTTTAGTTCCAAAATACGTTTCTGTTGAAACTAATGGAAACCGTGCAGTTTCAGGGCCAGGATTGAGTAGACCCTTTGCACCAGCTGCATACCCCTGAATGTTGAGGTGTGAATAGTCAACAGGGTAATCCTTATCAGCCCCTGCTGTTATCTCACCAAAAGGACCCGGATATAGCAATTCGCGTCCTCGCATGGTGGCCTGGAAAATTTCGCAATTCCCTGTACATCCATCCATACACCGTGAACAAATACCAGATTGTGGTGCTACACTCCGTGAACGGTTAGCAGTACGGGTTGCATCGTTAGAATTGGGTCGTGATAAATTTCCCATAAGTGTGCTCCTTTGTAAATTGTTATAGTTTTTAAGCTTTTGCTTGACAGTGCTGATCAAAAAAATTTTTAAACCAACAAGTTTGCAAAAAGATATTTTTAAGAACTTTTGTGTTATTGATGGTTGATTGGTTTAAAAGTCAAAATATTTAATGTGTATGAAATATAAATTCCTTAAAATTTAACATATATGTAACATAAGAAGATAAATTTGAAAAGAATAATTTTTTCTTGCATTCATGTATTAGTAAATAATTGTAATCAATGAGGCTATTCTGCAAGATAAAAATATATGTTGAAAAACTGTAAAATATTAAGTATTTTAATATATAATAAAATTTCATGTTTATAAAATGAGGTATATGTGAATAAAATAATACAAAATAGTAAAATATCGGAAAATGTGGGCAAGGCTATAATTGAAGCCCCGTATATTGCACACCACCGTAAGGCAGGCCAATTTGTCATCGTAATAGTTGATGAGGTAGGCGAACGAATCCCTCTCACTATTGCTGATTCTGACAGGGAAAAAGGTACCATTACCCTGTATTATCAGATTGTGGGGACCTCTACCCATAAACTATCGCTAAAAAAAGAAGGTGAATATATATATGATGTTGCAGGACCTCTGGGACACCCCACGGACATACGTAACTATGGAACAGCGGTGTGTGTGGGTGGTGGCATTGGTATTGCTGCCGTGTACCCTATAGCAGTTGCTATGAAGGAAGCGGGGAATTTTTGTATAAACATTATTGGTGCACGGAATAAAGATTTATTGATACTTGAGCAGGAACTGAAAGCAAAAAGTGACCAGATTATTGTTACTACCGATGATGGGTCATATGGCATTAAAGGGTTTGTAACTGATGAATTGAAAAAGATTCTTGATTCTAAGAAAGTTGATATTGTGGTTGCAGTGGGGCCTGTACCCATGATGAAAGCGGTCAGTGAACTCACACGCACGTATAATGTAAAAACGCTGGTAAGCCTGAATTCTATTATGGTTGATGGCACCGGCATGTGTGGTGGGTGCAGAGTAACAGTTGATGGCAAAAAGCAATTTACCTGTGTTGATGGGCCTGAGTTTGATGCTCATTTAGTTGATTTTGATGAACTCATGAAACGGCTCAACACCTATAAGGATCAGGAAAAAGAAAGCTTTGAAAAACATACATGTCAGCTGGAGAAATACCATGGCCGATAAAATCCCAAGACAAAAGATGCCTCAGCAGGATCCAGCCAAACGGATCCATAACTTTAACGAAGTCCCTTTGGGGTATGATGAAAAAACAGCAGTGCTTGAAGCAACCCGTTGCCTGCAGTGTAAGCGCCCTACCTGTGTGGAAGGGTGTCCTGTGAATATTAATATTCCGGGATTTATCAAAGCGGTGAAAGAGGGCAATCCGCTGGAGGCATTTGCTGTTATAAAGCAGACAAATTCGCTGCCGGCAGTGTGTGGCAGGGTTTGCCCACAGGAGGATCAATGTGAAAAGTTGTGCGTTCTGGCAAAGAAAGGAGATCCGGTTGCTATCGGTAACCTGGAACGGTACGTTGCCGATTATGAACGCGAAAAACAGCATTATACATTCACGAAAGGTGAAACAGTAAAGGGAAAAAGGGTTGCCATCATTGGTTCGGGGCCAGCGGGGTTAACGGCTGCGGGAGATTTGGCCCGTATGGGGTACAGTGTTACCGTGTTTGAGGCATTGCATAAGGCTGGTGGAGTTCTGGTATATGGAATACCTGAGTTCAGGCTGCCAAAAGATATAGTACAGTATGAGGTAGATGCTCTTAAAGCAATGGGTGTTACCATAGAACTGAGCAGGGTGATAGGCACTGCAGAAACTGTCAATGACTTGCTATCTTCCGGTTTTGATGCGGTGTTTGTGGCAACTGGCGCAGGATTGCCATTATTTCTGGATATACCGGGCGAAAATCTTCAGGGTGTGTACAGTGCCAATGAATATTTAACACGGTCCAATTTGATGAAAGCATATCGTTTCCCTGAGTATGATACGCCAATTGTTAAAGGTGAAAAGGTGGCTGTTGTTGGTGGTGGCAACGTTGCTATGGACTCAGCACGTACAGCACTGCGTTTGGGCAGTAAAGAAGTATATATTATTTACCGTCGTTCCAAAAAAGAGATGCCTGCTCGAATTGAGGAAGTGGAGCGCACCGAAGAAGAAGGCGTTATCTTTAAGCTTTTGACCAATCCTGTGCGGTTTATTGGTGATGAAAAGGGCAGGGTTAAAGCGGTTGAATGTATTCAGATGGAATTAGGTGAACCTGATGCTTCCGGAAGGCGAAGCCCCATACCTGTTAAAGGGTCAGAGTTTATCATAGATATTGATGTGGCAATCATTGCAATTGGCAATGGTCCAAATCCCTTAATACCAAAAACTACACCGGGGATGGATACTACAAAACGTGGCAATATTATTGCTGACCCGGAAACTATGAAAACCAGTAAACGTGGAGTGTTTGCCGGTGGTGATATTGTTACCGGTGCTGCAACCGTTATTCAGGCAATGGGAGCTGGCAGAAAAGCGGCAAAGGCTATTGATGAATACCTTTCAACTGGTGTGTGGTAGAAACCAGTATCTTTTCCGGTTCCCTTGCTGGTGTGCGTTTTTTATTTTTATAAATAATTGCATTGGCAATGGAATTCCAGTTGTTCTGGTACATATAGCGAGGAAGCTCCAGAGTATTGTGTGCCAGGGGTAATGAAAGAGGGCCCCACTTAATGGTGAATGCGTAACTGTAGCCCGCCTGTGACAGTGCCTGTTTTCCAATATCAGTTACAACGCCAAAGGGATACACAAAGGTATCAACGGTAATGCCTAATTTTTCTTCCAGCATCTTTTTTGATTCAAAAACTTCTAGTTTAAAATAGCGATAGTTTTTAGTATATAGCTCATCGTTAATAAATAAATGAAAGTAACCATGAGAAGCGATTGCACATCCTTCCCTGGTTAATTGCTGTAATTCTTCCCAGGTGAGAACGTAAGGCTTTTTTCCAATAATGAATGTATTAATGCCCAGCAATGGCTTTATGCCTAAAGGCTTTAATACTGAATAATATGCATCAAGAACTGTGCGGTGGCCATCATCAATGGTGATAAGGATATTTTTATCGCCGACAACTTTTCCGTATTTAATATCATCAAATGATATAAAAGAAAATCCATGCGAACGCAAATCAAGAAGTTGTTTTTGAAATTCCTGAATCGATATGTCATATTTAATTTTTTTTCCCATAAAGGTATGATAAACAAGTACATAAACTTTATTGCTGGCATAGAGTGGAGAAACTGATAAGAAAAATAATAAGGCAATGAAAATAAATCTCATGGGTTTTCCTCGAAAATAGTTTTGGTATCCTTTGTTTTTGTTGTTTTTCATTTTAATTAATCGGGATAAGCAATCATGTTCTATCAACTGAAAATATTTTTTCTACGCACTCAACGTTCACTGCATAATCTTTTACGAAAATTTTATTGTGATATACACAAAGATATGTTGATGTATTAACAGTAACTATCGGTACAAATAAAATATAACTATAAAACAATTATCAAACCATGCCTGTCAACATAAAAGTATGTAATTTTACAATTATAGTAGGAGAATATTGTGAAGCAATTGAATTGTGATTGACGGGACATTACTATCTGTTAACATATTTAACATACTATGCGAATGGGGGTTAGCCATGAAAATAAGCTGTATTGAATTATACCATGTTTCTATACCATTGCGCCATACATTCTGGCCAACGTGGATTCCCGGGTATCCACAGACACATAACCGATTTACGTTGATAAAGCTTATAACGGATGATGGCATTGAAGGGTATTCAGCGGGGACGGCTATGGGTAAAGAGCGTGAAGGGCTGGGAGATCTTTTAGCCGGGTATATCATGGGAACTGATCCCAATGATATTGACCGTGTTCAAAGCCTTTTAAAACAGGCAGGGTATTTGGGGTGGAGAAATTTCTGGATAGAGCCGGCATTCTGGGACATTATTGGCAAGAGTAAAGGAAAGCCAGTCTATGAACTGTTGGGTGGCACTGCACGCCCTATTGAGGTATACTGTTCAACCGGTGAAATGCATGATCCACACAAGCGTGTTGATGAAATCTTAAAGTTAACTGAGCGCGGATTTAAAACATTTAAACTGCGGGTAAAAAATAAAGAACTTAAGGATGACATACGCCATATTGAAATTATATCAAAAGGTGTTGGTAACAAAGTAAAACTGGGAGTGGATGCCAATCAGGGATGGCCTGTTTCAATAGTTGACAGGGTTCCTGACTGGGATTTAAAGCGTGCAAAAGAGTTTGTGCGAGCATGTGAAGCCAACAATATTGTATGGCTTGAGGAACCGCTGGATTCACGGGATTATGATGGGAATGCAGCGTTAAAGCGTTTTGCAAAAAAAGTGAAGATATCTGGTGCAGAACTCAACTACGGATGGGATGAAATAAAGATAATGTTTGAAAAGGACTGTTTCCATATATATCAGCCCGATGCAACGTTTGCAGGGGGGATTGCACAGGTTAAAAAGGTTATTGATACCTGCCACGAAAAAAAGCGAGAGTTTTCACCGCATACATGGACCAATGGCATAGGATTTTATATTAACTGGAATATGGTGCTTGCTGATACTAAAAATAAACTGCCACTGGAGTATCCGCTTGAAGAGCCTTCATGGATTCCTGAATTCAGAGATGGTATCATTGAGCCAATTATTCCGGATAAGAATGCTATGTTACAGCCATTTACACGTCCCGGCCTTGGTTTTGAGATTGACAAAAAATTACTGTCAAAATATGGGAAGCGGTACTTCCGAATGACTGAGTTTGGTTTAAAGATTAAGGTGATACGTGAAAAAGGAATAAAGGAAGCCTTAGCATTAAAGAAACGCAAGGAAGGCCAATAGTTATTATAGATGAAATAATTGATGGATACGTCAAAGGCACCAAAAAAAATATGAAACGAATGCGAATAGTAGATTGTTTGAAGAGTGATACTCCTATTGATGATTGCATAGTAGCTGGATGGGTGCGCACAAAACGTGAATCCAAAGAAAATATCTTTATTGAAATTAATGATGGCTCCTGCCTGTCAAACCTGCAGGTGGTGGTGGGTGTGGGCGATAGTTCCTTTGATATAGCCCAAAGGCTGCATACGGGTGCAAGTGTGTATATACAGGGCAATCTGGTGCCATCCCCTGCTGTAGGCCAGAGGTGGGAACTAAAACCCAATATCATTACTGTATTTGGCGATGCTGACCCTGAAAGCTATCCCTTGCAGAAAAAAAGGCATTCATTTGAATTTTTACGTGAGATAGCGCACCTTCGCCCGCGAACAAACACCATGGGAGCCATCATGCGAATCCGCAATCAGGTATCGTATGCCATTCATACATTCTTCCAGCAAAAGGGATTTTTGTATGTGCATACACCCATTATAACCACCAGCGATTGTGAAGGCGCTGGTGAGATGTTTCAGGTGACGACACTTGATTTATATAATTTGCCAATGGTCGATGGTGCAATTGATTATACCAAGGACTTTTTTGGTGCTAAAGCAGCTTTAACGGTTAGTGGACAGCTTGAAGGGGAGTTGCTGGCCATGGCGCTTGGTGATATCTATACATTTGGGCCTACATTCAGAGCCGAGAATTCCAATACCACGCGCCATTTGTCCGAGTTCTGGATGGTTGAGCCTGAGATGGCATTTGCAACCCTTGAAGATGATTGTTCATTGGCAGAAGAATTTTTGCGTTTTATTTTTAAATGGGTGCTTGAGAAATGCCAGGAGGATATGCAGTTTTTTAATGAACGGATAAAGCCGGGCATTATCCAGAATCTAGAATTAATTGTTAACAGTTCGTTTGAGATAGTTACATACACAGAAGCCATTGAAAAATTACAGCAATCTAATGAGTCATTTGAATTTCTGGTACACTGGGGGATGGACCTGCAAACTGAACACGAACGCTGGTTAACTGAAAAATATTTCAAAAAGCCAATAATAGTAATACATTACCCAAAGACAATAAAAGCTTTTTATATGAAGCTTAATGACGATAATAACACTGTAAGAGCAATGGATGTACTGGTGCCGGGTGTTGGCGAGATTATTGGTGGAAGTGAGCGCGAGGACAGATACGATGTGTTGATAACACGTATGAAAGAAATGGGATTGAACCCTGATGATTACTGGTGGTATATGGATATACGGAAATTTGGTTCAGCACCACATGCTGGTTTTGGCCTGGGGTTTGAGCGCGCAATACAGTTTATTACCGGTATGCAGAATATTCGTGATGTTATACCATTTCCCCGTACGCCGGGAAACGCACGATTTTAGCAGGTGAATTGTATATGAAAATAGCAATTGGCAATGATCATGCAGGCGTTGAGTTAAAACAATATATTATGCAGCATTTTAAAGAGCATAATTTTATTAATGTTGGCACTGATGTCACACAATCATGCGATTATCCTGATTATATTAAATTAGTTGCTGAACTGGTGCAAAAAGGGGAAGTGGATTATGGCATAGCACTATGTGGTACAGGAATAGGTGCATCCATTGTTGCCAATAAGTATAAAGGCATTCGTGCTGCCCTGTGTACCAATGAGTTTATGGCTACCATGGCACGAAGGCACAATGATGCAAATATTCTGGTGCTGGGCGCGCGGGTTGTTGGGATGGATTTAGCTATTCACATAACAGCAGCATTTTTACAAGGCACATTTGAAGGTGGCCGCCATCAGCGAAGGTTAGATAAAATTGCACAAATAGAAATAATGGAATGAAAAAGATCAATATAAAAAAATATTATGCTATTACAGGTATTATTATTCTGTCGGTGTTGTGTATTGCGCTGACGTATGATACCACCTACCAGATCATGTTTACTTCTAATGGGTTGGACCTGTTTAATGTAAAAAAAATTAAATTGCAGGGGAACCAATCAGGATTTACTATCGCAAAAATAAATTATAAAGAATCCGTCAATCCACTGGTTACTGATTTATTGATTACCTTTGATAAGGATTTCCCTGCCATGGTCAAGGATGATTCTGGCCATTATGCAATACGATATGCACAGTATACATATACAAAAGAAGATATTGAAAACGAAGGATGTGCATATTTTTTTCACAAAGACCACCGTATTGAAATACAAACTGCAAAGAATAACTGGTTAACAAACTGTACCGATTTAGGATCATTTACCATTGAGGCAAAACTGAAGCTTACCAAATACAGTCCCCTGGCAGTAGTTCTTTCGCGAATTGGGTATTCAGGCGGTAAACAGGGTTTTGAGATTGTGTGTGTTAATGATAAGCTTGCCATCAGATTTTACAAGATGTTTTATAAAAAGGATAATGTTCCGGTTGATGTTTTCTGTCACCGTTCACCGTCACTTGCATTAAACACCTGGTACCATATTGCGGTTAGTTTTGACAGAATATCGGGAAAATTAGAAACTATGATAAATGGGGATGTTGTAGAAACTATTTTTTGTACTGAAAGTGGTGAGCCGTTTGTTGATGTTATGGTGCCACGGTTTGTATGTCAGGACATACCGGTTGCTGTAGTTGGCAAACATTTTTATGGATATTTAGACAAAGTAAGGATTGCCCAGCGATATATTCTGGATTTAGAAAAAGAGACTGAAATAGCAAAAACACAATTTAAGGCTATAACCTATAATCAGAGGGATACTATAAACCGGGAGGGTATCATCACAAGCCCTGTATATACGTTCCCGGATTATGGGACAATGGTAACGCTTTTTGCCTGGGATGAAAAGATGCCCCCATCCACATATATATGGATGGAATTTAGAATCAGTGATGCGTTCTTCAAAGCAAATGATGAAACACCACAATGGTATAGAATAACAAATAAGCAAAAAAATATATATCTGCACAGGGTTGGCAATGAATATCTCAGAGGCAAATTCTATCAGTGGCGGGCACATTTAATAGCTTCACCCGATGGATCAAATGCGCCGGTTATCTACAATATTGGGTTGCAGTATGCATTAGATACAGCCCCGCAACCACCCATTTTTGTCACTGTTGATTCGGTTGGTAACAATATGGTCGCGCTGAAGTGGAAGAAGAACGTAGAGTACGATATACTGGGGTATAACATTTACTATGGCGTTAAAAGCAAACAATACGATGGCATTATACGAACTGTTAATGGCAAACGCATTTCCAATGATCTATCGGACACAAATGGATATATTACAGTAACACTAACAAATGATGTCATTGAAGAAAACCGTGCCAATGATACAAAAGGGTTTTTAACGTTTCCGGTATTAAAGAACAATATTCTGTATTTTTTTGCAGTGACTGCCTATGATTCATATAAGCCTGATACCATGTTCAATCATGAATCAAAACATTCAAAAGAAATAAGTGCCCGCCCTGATCCCGGATCAGATATTAAGTAGAACGGAACTTCAATTATACTTGCAATTGTCATTATAATACTCTATTATTAAGTAAAATTAATCAAAAATCAATGAAAGGTAATTATATGAAGATATTTACTATCAGTGAACTTATTGGGACAATGAAGCAATTCCCTCTTTTGCAAAAGGTATCGCCTGTTGAGGCGGTAAAGTCTTTAACATTCTTTAAAGATGTCCCTGAAGCGGTTTTACAGGAGATAGTTGATGGCATATTCATTCATCAGTATGCAAAAGATGAAATTATCAGCAGGCATGGAAGATACAATGAGTGGTTATATGTTGTACTTTCGGGAGAAATATCAGTATTTATTATTACGCCTGATTATACCAAACTGGAGTTATATGCATTGGGGCCTGAAGACTTTTTTGGTGAGGACATTGTAATCCGAAATGAGCCACGGGAAAGTACGGCGATAGCATTTACTGATAGTATTTTACTTGCAATTGGGAAGCAGGAATTAACAAAAATTATTGCATCTTCGGCTGCAACTTATGAAAAACTCAATAATGCCTTTTTGCAGCGGAAAATGCGTAACAATCTGCGGTCCATACCAATTTTTACACATCTGCGCGAAGAGGTTTTCAATGAAATACTGGATGTTGTCAGGCTGGTACACGTCAAAAAAGGAGATGTGATTTTTAAACAGGGTGATGTTGGGGATGCATTGTTTTTAATAAGAAAAGGGGATGTGAGTGTTTACAGAGCAATGAATAAAAATGAGGAACTCATATCGTTACTTGCTGAGGGTAATTTTTTTGGTGAGATGGCCCTGGTACTGGGTGAACCTCGGAATGCTACTGTTATAGCTAACGATGACTGTGAATTGCTGAAGATTGATAAAAATGATTTTGATTCCATTATAGCGCGTCATGTTGATGTCTATAATACTATTCAGGCTGTTGCACTTGAGCGGGTGACAGGGCATGAACTTTTTGACAGCAATGAAGCATTTATATCAAAAAAGCTTATAGAATTAAATAGGGCAATAAATAAGCATATTGATGTTATTGCACAATGTACGTTTGAAACACCAAAAGGGAGTGCCCTGCTTGCAACGTTACCTGGTTCACGGTATCCCTATGTGTATCCGCGCGATAGTGCCTGTGCAACTCGAATGCTGTACCGTATTGCAATGAGCAGGTTGCGTTCAAAAGATATTGCATTTAGACTCCTTGCCGGTATTGCCAAATTTATTTACAATTGCCAGCGTGACGATGGATACTGGGGTCAGCGGTATGGGCTTGATGCGGCTGATAAAAGTATTTACAAGCAGGAAGACAATGTGGCGCATGGTGTATCCATTTTGTGCAGATATCTGCTTGCAGCCAAAAACAGGGGGCATATTCCTCATGATAGTGAAGCATATATTGAGGCAATTTATAAAGGGGCAATGTTTGCGGTTAAACGGTACTATCGTAATGAAATACATCTATTTTATTCCACAACATCCATCCATGAATCAGCAATAGAAGAAGGCTATTCAATATGGGTTAATTATGCATATTACTGCATGTTGCTTTTAATTGAGCAGGTGGCAAAAGAATTTAACTGTGAAACTAAATTTGAAAAAGCTTTTGTACTGAAAGAGGGATTTGGCACCATTGTTAAAAACGTTTTTACCATTGGGGACAGGCTTATACGAAGGCTTAAACCTGATGGTGAGGCCGATTTGCGCCCTGATATAACATTAATGAGCCCGTTTTTCTTTGGTACAGGGATAGTGCCGGATATTTTTAAGGCAGATGAGATTTTTATTAACACAATGAAATTTCTCGAGGATACCCTGTGGGACCCTGATTTGGGGATGCTCCAACGATACCTGCCGTTTATTGAGGATCCCAATACTCATGTACATGCAGGTAATGGCCCCTGGGTACAGTATACAGCAATGCTGGCACAGTATTATTATTTTACAGGGAACGTTGAAAAAGGTGATACAATTATGGATATTATAGATAGCTATAGCACTGATGGCTATTTGTGTGAGCATTTGACCACGCCTGATAGATTTCATGAATTTATGACATTGGAGTGGTTGCCTGGAAGTGATGTGAACAAGGAATTTGCACCTGATATTATGGTTGACGGAATAACCTACGATTTAATTGTTGAGGAACTCAATCATATGAAAAATTCCTATGATCAGATAAAAAGAAGAATTGAAACGGGATCTGTACGCTATCTTACCTTTGCAATCCCGCTCATGTGGTCGCATGCTGAGTATGCCATGGCCCTGTTGCTTAAAACATGGCGGCAATTACAGGATACTGGAGTAAAGCAGCACATTTTATGAAGACGTATACCGTAACATTAGCAATTCCTCCAAGAGTAGCTAAAGAAATTAAGGCCATATGTACAACATTAACCAGCAATGGGCATGAGTGTTATTTAATTGGTGGTTCTGTGCGTGACCTTATATTGGGGATACCTGTGTATGATTATGATTTTGCAACCAATGCGCATCCAGAAGATGTAATGAAGCTGTTTAAAAAAGTTGTGCCAACAGGTATCAAACATGGCACGGTGACAGTTCTTATGCACTATGCGCAGTATGAGATAACTACATACAGGGCTGATGGTAAATACACTGATGGCAGGCATCCTGATACAGTTGTTTTTTCAAAAACTCTTAAGGAAGACGTTGAACGCCGTGATTTTACCATAAATGGCCTTGCCTATGATATCAACACCAGCAAAATCATTGATTATGTGGGAGGCATGGATGATATTGAAAAAAAGATAATTCGCACTATAGGGGATCCCCTTCAGCGTTTCAGTGAGGATGGATTACGACCATTCAGAGCATGCCGGTTAGCTGCAAAACTACATTTCAGCATTCATAAGAAAACACTGGAAGCAATTCCACAAGTACTCGAGATAGCAAAAAAGATATCTGTAGAGCGGGTACGCGATGAAATAAAGAAAATGCTTGAAGCGGATAAACCATCTGAGGGATTTGAGTATATGCGTGTTACAGGATTACTAGATCTTTACATGCCTGAGCTATCGCAAGGGTTTGGAATGGAACAGAATAAATACCACATGTACGATATTTATTATCACAGCATCTATTCCTGTGATGCTGCACCAAAGGAAAAACCATTGGTCCGCCTTGCAGCATTGCTGCATGATATTGGTAAAATCCCTACACGGCGTGAAGGCAGTGATGGTGATTATACCTTTTACAATCATGAGGTGATAAGTTCCAAAATTGCACGCAAGATCATGCGCAGGCTTAAATTTTCCAATGATGAAATAGAGTATGTCACCAATCTTATTGCAAACCACATGTTTCATTATACAAATGACTGGACAGATGGAGCAGTCCGCCGGTTTATACGAAAGGTTGGGTTAGATAATCTTGATGATCTATTCCTATTGCGCCTTGCTGACAGATGTGGCAATGGAATGAGAGATGGATTGCCTGAACCTATCAAAAAGCTTAAACGACATATTCAAAGAGTAATAGAAAAGGATAATGCCTTTACTGTTAAGGACTTAGATATAGATGGATATATTTTGATGGAACATCTTAAATTGAAACCCGGGCCAATAATAGGCAAAATTCTTAATGAGTTACTGGAACAAGTACTTGACAACCCTGAATTGAATAATCAGGAAACACTTCTGCAAATGGCACACGAATTGTATGCTGCCATGGCAAATGATACCACAGCCACTTGCCATGACAGCACCCAGCATCATATTGTTTAAGAAAAGTAATTAGGTAATATTGCTTTTAGTTTTTTCTTTTGTTTGCTGCTTTGCTTTTTGGGATCGGTGATAATTGCATATTTAATTGCTTCCTTGCATCCACAATCCCTTTCTTTAGTAAGCAATGGTATTAATTCTTTTATAAGTGCTTTGGCATTCGAAGCATTTTTATTAAGATTATTAACAACCATATCAACAGTTACATGCTCCTCATCTTCCTTCCAGCAATCATAATCAGTGCTCATGCAGATTACTGCATAACACATCTCAGCTTCGCGGGCAAGCTTGGCTTCAGGTAATGTACTCATGTTGATCACTCCTGCCTGCCATGAGCGGTAGAGGTGGCTTTCAGCACGTGTAGAAAATGCTGGTCCTTCCATGCAAACAAGGGTTTCATTAGTATGCATGGGTATGTTCAGTTTTTGTGCTGCAACAAGTATTAATTCGTGAAGTCTAGTGCAGAATGGGTCAGCAAAGGCAATATGTGCTGCAATTCCATCACCAAAAAAGGTTGAAATGCGTGATTTTGTACGATCAATAATCTGGTTAGGTATTACAAAATCAAGTGGCTTGATGCGTTCTTTTAAGCTGCCTACTGCAGAAAATGCCACAATCTGGCCTGCACCCAGCATTTTGAGTGATGCAATGTTTGCTCGATAGTTAATCTCATGAGGCAGGATAAAATGTCCACGGCCATGGCGAGGTAAAAATCCAGCTTTAACTCCGCCAACTTCTGCAATGGTAATAGCATCTGAAGGCATGCCCCAGGGTGTTCTTACCTTTACTTCTTCCAGAATAGTGACCCCTTCAATCTGATACAGGCCCGAGCCTCCAATTATGCCAACATCAATTTTTGGTTTCATAGATTTTCTCCCTTGAAAAAAGTATCTATAATCAATTTCATTCTCCAGGTATTATCGATGTGATGCTATTGTAAATAACAATGATTTGATTTCTTTTATGTCAAATGGCTTTTTAATGTAGCCAAATGCCTGTTCTTTGTCAACTAACTCTTTAATCTGGTCTTCATAAAAAATACCGGTGATAAATACAACCTTCTGACTGGGATTTTCATCTTTTATCATTTTGTATGCATCTATGCCAGAAAGTACAGGCATGGATACATCCATAAATACAATATCATACTGATTTTCTTTGCACAGGGAGTACCCTTCATATCCATTAGTTGCAAATGTAATAGCGGATATGCCTAACGATTGTAGAAGTGTTTTAAAAAGATCACGGATTGCATCGTCGTCATCGACTATTAACACGGTAAGGTTGCTTAAATCTTTTGGTTGCGAAGAAGCCTCCAACTCCTTTGGTAGATATGCGGTTTTATATATAGGAAGTTCTATAATAAATTCAGTTTCTTTGTCAGGGATGCTATGAAACCAGATCCTCCCGTTATGCTGTTCAATGATATTTTTGGAAATGGATAAACCCATTCCTGTGCCAACGATGTTATGTGTTCCAGTTTTGGTTGTAAAAAAAGGATTAAAAATTTCATCCTGAATTTTTGGGTCAATTCCGGTACCGGTATCATGGATTTTAATAATTGCATTGCCATTTGATTCATCAACAGTAATGGTGATAGTTCCATGACCTTTTGGCCGTATAGCATGTACTGCATTAAGCAGTATGTTTAAAAATACTTGCTGTATAAGGCCGGCATCCACATAACACACTGGATTTTTTACAAATTTTTTTATCAGAGTGATGTTGTCCTTTATTAATATTTTTTCCTGTATACGTACAATATCATTAATGAGATCCGCTATGTTATGGCGTTCTTTATTAGTAATGTCCTTACGAGTAAGCATGGAAAGATTTTTAAGGATGGCATGGCCCTGTTCGGTCATCTTTTCAATAACCTTAAAGGCCTTTGTATTGGCTTCAATATCATCAGGATTATTCAGAGTGTACTGGACGTAGCCCTGAATGCTTGTGAGAATATTGTTGAATTCGTGGGTAATACCTGAAGCCATTTCCCCTATAGCAGACAATCGTTCAGACTGCAGTATCTTATCCCACAGCTGGCGTGTTTGCGTTATATCGTGCCAGTAAATCTGGTGATATAAGGAACTATCGCCCATAAAACTTAAGATGCTAAGCTCAAGTATCAGCGGTTTACCGGTAGAGGTATAGGCTTTGACATTAATGGTTGCTACATTGCCAATGGGTTTTTGTAGGAGTTCATAAAGTGCTGCCCAGTCATCGGGATGGATGAGTGATTTAAGGTTAACATCCGTAATCAGAGTTTCCGTGGTGAAATTGAATAATTTAAAAAATTGTGGGTTAGCATATAAAAGCATATCCCCTTTTGAAAGTGACAGCCCATCAGGAAGATTTTCAACCAGCGTACGATACCTTAGCTCAGAGGAAATGAGCATGTCCTCAGCTTTACGTTGAGTGGTGATATTTATACCAATAAGCAGGTAAAATTCCAGATCACCATACAGCTTAATTTTTTCGCCCGTCACAAGCAGTGTGGTGTCAGTATTATTCATTCTGAAAGTTATTTCTGATTCACGCTGTTCAATATTGCGGTCAATTAATGAAAACAGATGTTCTATCTTTTCCGGTTGTGTGGTTAATTCCTGAATTTTTTTCCCGTACAATAATTTTTTAATATTATTGTTTCGGGTAAAATATTGTCGGTGAGCTCTGTAATATATTATTGTTCCCTGTAATGTGGTGATGCACACTACCGATGGATGCAGTTTAACCAGAGCATTATATAAAATGTTTTGCGATAGCAATTTATATATATTGCGTGAAATCAGATTTTCAGTTGTATAGATTAGCGCATTCAGTGAAGCTGTGGGATTTGACTGCAGTGACTGAGTTTCTAACGTGATGAAGTGAGGGCGTTCCGTCAGTTCAAGTATGCCGATAATTCCTGCAATACTAAAACGTTTTTTAAATCGGGTAGTTATGGGGAAATCGGTAGCAAACAGTAAAAGCGGGGTATATGTAGATGTAAGCATTTTTTGTAAGATATCAATTACTGGTGTAATGGTATGCATGCTCAAGGGTAGTATTAAAAGGGAATGTGTATCAGGCAAAGGGTCATCAGTGGCAATTACAGTATATGTTATATGATTTCGTGAAAGATAGCTCACGATCCGCTGATGCAACGGCGATTCAGTGGCAAGCAGCGTTATATTGCTGATGCCATGCTTATGTAAAAATTGTTTAAACATACCGTATCCTGTATACAGAGTATAATTAAATAATTATATGCATATTCATCAACGCTTTTTTCTTACATTAAAAAACAATATAAATTATGTTGACAGATTGTAATGGTACATAAGGGATAATTAAAAATGCAATTTTGGAGGATCTATGATTCATGAAAATGTAAAAACCGATTTTGTAAGCAGGGAATACACACCGGTCATCGATGCATCAGCCTATGTGCATCCTCTTGCTGCGGTTATTGGGAATGTGATACTTGGGAAAAATGTTATGGTAGCACCGTTTGCTTCTGTGCGGGGGGATGAAGGGCAGCCCATTTATGTTGGCGATGATTCAAATGTCCAGGATGGTGTTATCATTCATGCCCTTGAAACAGAACACCATGGTCATCCGGTAGAAAAAAATCTGGTGGAAGTGAGTGGTAAAAAATATGCCGTATATGTTGGTATTCGTGTGTCACTGGCTCATCAGGTGCAGATTCACGGTCCAGCTTTTGTGGGCGATAGTTCCTTTATAGGAATGCAAAGTCTTGTATTCAGAGCACGAGTAGGCAAAGGCTGTGTGGTGGAACCAAAATCGCTGATTATGGGAGTGACCATACCTGATGGCAGATATGTACCTGCAGGGTCAGTTATTAAGACACAACACGATGCTGATAATCTTCCCGTTATTGATGATAGCTATCCTTTTAAGAGTTTGAATGACGGCGTGATTCATGTAAACGTAGCGCTTGCTGCAGGGTATAAGGTAAAAAAGATATAAATACTAAGACCCCCTCTTTTTAAGAGGGGGTCTTTTGTAAGATTATTCCTTCTGTTCCTGTTCAAGCTTTTCTAATGACTTTTGTAATTGCTGTAACTGTTCTAAAGCCTTCTGTTGTTCTGAAGAGAGCTTTTCGGTCTGTTCTAACATCTGTTCACCCATGTGTCCTGCAAATCTGTATGCTTTAAATGAACCATAGAGTGAAAGAACATACAATACAGCAAGAATGCCTATGACTATCTTTGCAACATTTTCTTTAGCATTTAACGCGTTCACAAGTGCAATAAAGGTAAGGTACAGGCCATACAGTGCAATTAACGCTGATACTATAAGCCCCAAATAAAAACTGATGCTTGTTAAAAATGAAAATAATGCCTGAACAGGACCAAGAACCATTAATGCAGCCACAACACGGGCATTTGCTTCAAAGGCAGTATTGCCGCCGCATATTGCTGAAATAATGAGCATAATGACGCCACCAATAAAAAGCCCAATAATTGCGAAGATGGCAGGTCCAATTAAAGCCATGGCAGCACCTGTGCCAAACATGGTATAGGCAGAAAGGTTAAGTAACGTAAAAATAAAGTAAATAACGCCTGAAATTACTCCGTACAAAACTGCTTTGATAATGGGTTCGACAAGGCCACCTTCTTTAGCCATTGATGAAAAATAATCCTTGGGACTTAATACTGTTGCTTTTGAATCATTAATAAATTGTGAAAAATCGAAGCTACCAGCCATACTTTCCTCCTTTTTTGAATAAAATTAAAAATTTTTCATGGGGAGTTGACATATCAGTTATATGTAAACAACTAAAAAATACAATATGTAAAAATATAAGTCAAACATAAAATTATTTAGCAATAGTTTTTTAATTAAAGAATCATTGCTTTAAATAATATATAAGTGAAGATACTCATGCCGCAGGTGCCTGGGGTAAGCATACTATATTTTACTTGATAAAATCTAAAGTAAAGTATAGAATAAATAGTATTGCATTTGTTTTAACGAGATATAGTATTGTAATGCGGAAACTTACACATGGCATAAAAAATCAACAAACTACTTCAGGAGATAGTATCTATGGATGTAATGAGGAATGTACTTGCAAAATATAGCGATGCTTCGTTTATAATGCAGCAGCGTGCTAAAACTCTTTCTTATTTTCTAACAGTATGCATTGTTCTGGTATTATTTTTTCTTGTTGCACAAAATCTAATGGCAACACGTCCACTATTTTCATTTATTAATGCAGTTTTATGTGCCATACTTATTTTTTTAACCATTGCTACTCTGCTATTGCGGGCAGGTAATTATTCATGGGCAGCAAATATTTCGGTGATTGGTTCAGTATTTGTATTAGGGCTTCTGGTAAATTTTGGCACAATGGCACATAATGAAGGGATCATTCTTACCAACTATCAGTTTTTAATTTTTATTATCTTCAGCGCGTTGTTTTGTTCACGCCGCATGGTTATAACAGTAGCTATTGTGTCGCTTGTATTTGCGATTATTTCATTTATACGTACCGACCTTATTTCAGGTAAGGTAAAAACGGTTGCTATTGTTGATTTTACTTTTGAATTGATAATAATTGCAGCTATAAGCTATCTGCTGTTAAGACTCATGGATACAACAATCCAAAAATTACAGGAAGAGCTTGAAAACAGGGATCAATTGATGCGTATCAAAGACCTGCTGGAAGCGGTAAAGGATATTTCGCTCAAGCTGGCAGTGGCTTCCCATGAGCTATCAGACACTTCCAAAAATTTTTCAGTAAATGCACAAAACCAGGCAGCTTTAGCTGAAGAAATAACGGCAACCATTGAAGAAATTTCGGCTGGTGTTGAAAATGTGTCAAACAGTGCAAATTATCAGTATGACAGTATCAATTCATTTACACGGCGTACAGAGGAACTATCGTCACTTGTTTCACGGATGGAACAGGAAATCAACAATGCACTGCAGCTGACCGCTTCAATAGAAACTCATGCTCGTTTGGGTGCTGAATTACTGAACGGCATGGATACAAGTATCACTAACATACATACCAGTTCAGGAGAGATGACAAATATAGTAAAGATAATCAAGGATATCTCAGATCAGATAAATCTTCTGTCTTTGAATGCTGCCATTGAAGCAGCACGTGCGGGCGATGCAGGCAGGGGTTTTGCTGTAGTGGCAGATGAAATATCAAAGTTAGCTGACAGGACATCAGTCAGTGTAAAGGATATTGAGTCATTAATTAGTGCCAATGACAAAGAAATACAGAAAGGTATGACAAGTGTGCAGCAGACAGTAGATACTATAAGTGGTATTATCAAAGGGGTAAATGAAATAAATGCCATGGTAAAGGTGCTGGCTGATTATATGAAGCAGCAATTGGAGGTAAATGCAATAGTAGCCAAAGAGTCAGGCCAGGTCAAGGTGAGGTCTGAGGAAATACGTAATGCTGCCGAAGAACAGAAAAATGCATCAGGTGAAATTGTGAAATCAGTTGCTGGCATTAATGAACTAACTCAGGCAAATGCATCCGGAGCATTGAAGATAACCGAAAGTGCTGATACAGTGCTTTCCATGAGTGATATTCTGAAACACCGTGTAGAAGCGCTGGAGATAGTATAAGTAAAATGCACTCATTTGTACTGGTAAGCAATAATACCGCACAACAGAGTGAGCTTGCAAAACATTCTGTTACAGCAGAATGCACATCAGAAGACTTCAGTGTCAATGTATTAAAACAAAATCGTGATATTGCCTGTATTATTGATTTTAACAGCAGTGGTATGGCTGTGCAGTATGAATCGCTTATTAAAGAAATTGTTACTGCCAATCTTCCCTGTATAGGTATCTGTTCTGAAATTCAATCTTTAAAAAAAACACTTATACGCTATGGAATAACAGCGGTGTTCAGGCCATCACAGTATCACTATATTCCATTATTTTTTAAACAGTACACTCCTACCATTACAGGAACTATCGCCCTAATTGATAATAATGTATTCAATACGTATGGCTTATCAACAGTTATACAGGCATTTGGCTATCAGGCTATAGTAGTGGATTCACTTGAAGCATGCTGTGATATTCATAATGTCATGGACATGGTGTGCATTAATTGTTCACAGGTTAGCACTCATGAAATTGCTACGAAGTATATAGCCGGAAAGCTTCCAAAGAAAAATGCACTGGTATTGTACAAGAGTGAAGAAAGTGATATTTTCATTCATGACATCATTAAATTACACCGTATAGCCAAAGTTATCTATACTCTGGAAGAGGTGTATGCTCTGCTGGTGCAGCTTATGTTTCGACAACAATTACATTCGCTGCTGTATTCATTATATGAAACTTCAGACATGCAACGCAGTACAACAGCTTATAAAGGTAGCTTGCGTCAGCTGTATCTTGAAACTGGTATGGAAATTTTTGCACTACCTGCCATAACACATACTGAAACAATAGAATTATTCAGGGATAACACAGAACGTATGCATACTATACTGGCAAAAGCAGCAGGTTTCAGCTGGCTTAGTGACAATGAATAATTAACGGCGGAGCCTGTGGGGAAATGCAAAGTCAGCAATCAGTTGTAGGGGAAGGTATTGATGCTGTTGCTCTGCAGGGTCTTTGGGGAAGCATGGCCGTTTTTCATTGTGGCAGCTTCTGCATACTTTTTCCCTGGCTTTTATGCCATCTGTTCCCAGGATTGGATACATCCCAAATGAAAGGGCCTTTTTATATGCAACTTCCCTGTTGCCCAGAGCCACATGGTTTTCATAACTATTGTACATACTGCCTGGACCATGGCATGACTCACATCCAACACCATCTTCCCACAGAGCAGGGTTTTTACCTAAGCCTGTAGTGTGACATGCAAGGCACTTTTCATTGTCGGAAGGATTTTCAATAGATAATTCTTTTGCAAGCGATAGTGCTTTTTCCTGTTTAAGCAGTAAATATGCTTTTGCATGAGGGGATTGCTGCCAGGATTTATACTGATTACCAATAGCCTCTGATTCATGACACTTTTTACAGACAGCAACACCAACAAATGAAGCGTTTTTTCGTGCTGCCAAAAAGGCACATGGTAACAGTAACCACACTATGTAGATTCTCATTGATTTCATAGCAAAAGTAACAATAGCTAAAGTATAGCGTTATGAATTGTTTGTAAATACTTTTTTATATGGGCGATAGTTCTTAATAAATAATTTTTGGCTTGACTTATTAAATTTTTAATATTAATATTAAGGAAAATAATACGAAGCGAATTATACATGAAAAATATGCATGATAAAAAGGTTGGAGCTTTCCTGGTTGAAAATGGTATCATTTCTGAGGAGCAATTGCAGGAGGCTCTGGAACTACAGCGCGATAATCCTGAGAGGCTTATTGGTGAAATTCTTGTAACCATGGGGGTTTTAACTAAAGAAGAGCTGGTTATGGCTTTAGAAATGTATATGATGACTACAGATGCAATGCCGGAACATGTAGATGAGTGGCTTGATCAGGATGAAATTGATTTATTGATGGAAAAAATAAAGAATGAAAGTAAATGATTGAAAAAGGGTAAATCATCTATTTTTGAGTAAATGCTCAATCACGTAAAAAGTTCTTGACAATTATGCATTGATTTTAAAAATATGCCACTATGATTGAATTTGAAGACAAAACATGCTTTGGTTGCGGAAAATCTAATGAAAGAGGATTAAAACTTCACCTTAAGTTTGATCCCGACACAAAAACAGCATATGGTGAGTTTAAAGCAGATCAAACATTAGAAGGGCCTCCAAATATAATCCATGCCGGCATCATAGCTAGTATTTTAGATGAAACTATGATGACCGTAAATAAGTACATGGAATATATTGCCTTAACAGGGGAAATAACCATTCGTTATTTGCAGCCAGCTTTCATTGAGGAAAATCTGTATATCAGGGGCTGGTTTGTAAAAAAGAATAAGCGTGTCATTGAGAATAGGGCTGAAATTGAAAACGAAATGGGGAAAATAGTTGCCCGAGCTAAAGCCAAATATATTGAAGTGGAAGAAATACCACAACCAGAATAGACTAATTGTTTTGCCGAAGTGGTGGAATTGGTAGACGCAGCGGACTCAAAATCCGCCGGGGGCAACTCCATGAGGGTTCGAGTCCCTCCTTCGGCAAATGTATATATATATAATTGGATATGCTAGTGCATATCCAATATGAGTGTTTGTGAGTCCCTCCTTCGGTGAATGATTGTATATAAATGGATATGGCACACAAAATATCATAATTATGTGATTATAAAGCAAAATAAAAAATGTAAATAAAGGCTTTTGCCTTATTGTGCAAAATATAGTAGTGAAGTGTTAAAACACAATTAACAGGAAACTGCCATTGTTTAGTTTATCAATCATTAAATTCAGAAAACTTAAGGTTTAATTTATTGGATAACTCTTTTAGTTCCATGGCATTTTGACGTAATATTTCTGTATTTTGTGCATTTTTCTGAACTGCATCATTTGTGTCTTCAATAGCTCTCAGAATATCATTCATTGCTTCCATTTGTTCTTTCATGGATAGTTCAATATGTTCGGATTTTTCCTGTACTATTTGTGTTTTATTGTTCATGTCGTCTTTAATTTTTTTAAGATCCATGATTAATGTATAAGCTAAATTTGATTGCGAGCGTAACGCATGTATGTTATTTATAACCTGGGTTATAAATTCTATCATTTGAGTAATAAATTTGCTACCTTTTTCAACATCTAGTTTGTTTTTCCCGATAATTTCTGAAATCTGTTTCAATTCTTGAGAAGAAGTGTCTGAAAGTTTTCCAACCTCTTCAGCTACAACAGCAAATCCCTTCCCATAATCACCAGCTCTTGCTGCTTCAATAGTAGCATTTAAAGCCAGTAAATTAATTTTATCAAAAAATTCCTCTATAATGCTTACTACCTGTAAAATATCGTTTGAGTTCTCGAGAATCTGTGCATTTATAGCTGAAAGGTTTGATGAAGAATGTTCGCCTTCTTTTGCAATGTTCAATAATTGTTCAAACGTTGAGGCTATCTGTACACCGTATTTTTCAAGATTATCTGCTAGATTGGACATACTTTCTATAATAGTTATCAATGTATTGATTGAATTTATTTGTTCTTTTGTTGCGGAGCTTACATTACTGGCATTGGCAGTTAATTGTTCAAGAGTAGAAGATAACTCTTCAACAGATGCTGCCTGCTGTTGTGAGCTGGTAGCGTATTGATCAATAACTTCAAAATTTTTATTAATTGCTATAAGAAGAGTATCTGATGTTTGCCGTATAAGTGTAAGCATGTCATGAATTTTGAAATACTGGGATTTATTTTTTTGTGATTCTGTCTCAGCTTTATTGAGAGCTTCAGATAAAAATTTTTCCAGTGCAAAACTGATAATATATAACATGGTCAATGTGATAACAGAATCGACTAGCATAGTTCTTCCTATTTCAGGATTAATAGTAGATGGCAACATTGTGGTAAAGTAATAATAAATGTGAGATATGATAAATATAATTAAAGCTAAAGCCCCCAATTTCCTTGAAGCAAACAAGGTGTTGAAGGCAATACTCACAAAGAAAAAATAAGCCATTGATATGCCTGCTAATTCTGGTGGTCTGGCGATAAAACCAACTGAAGCAATTATACATGACATAATACCCATTATGGATGCACCAATACTAAGCTTACCTTTTGTGATAAAAAATATACTTGCAATCGCAGCAAAAATTATTATAATTGTTGGTTTAATAATTTGTAAAAATCTTTCATAACTTGTTTTTAAAGCAGCAAGAGAGAGCAAAAGCATTAAAATGACAAATACGATGTCAAGAATATAAATAAACTCTGATTTTTTGTATGTCACAAAATCGTCAGGATCCACATTCTTTAGAAAAGAATTATTTAACTTTTGTAATACAGTCATGAATAACTCCTTGTATACATAATAGTATGGCGTATAATACAAAGCTCAATGGATTGGTATTATATGTACTTTATGGAATTGGCAAGTAGATTGCAAGAAGAAAATACAAGACTCCATCTATAAGTATAGATTTATGAAGAGTAAATAAAAAAGTGTAATGATTGATGGTGGGGTATCATAAAAAAATACCATGTGCTTAAAGCGAAGTATGGAATTATCTAAATTTTTTAAGAAAAAATTAGTGATAAAAAAATTTTCAATCACTATATATTCAATAAAATAAGGTGATGAAAAAAACTAAAATTTTAAATGCTATTATAGGATTTTGATGGCGTAAGAATACGTATATGGAGATATTAATATTTTTTATTTACCACTCAAGAAAATATTGTGTTATATTATAGTATAGTAGTTTGTATAGAGAAGGATTTAATTTAATAGATACTAAGAGGTAAACCAATGCCAAATCAGATGCCTGAGAATTTAAAGAATATTAAAGATATATTGGATATAGATGAGGAATTGCATAAAGTATCGCCTGAAGCTGAGCCTGTTGGTGGTAAGGCTGGCATAAGGTCCAGACGAGGTGATATTAATTTTCAGTTAAAACCTGAGGAACTGGAAAGCTATCTAAATAAATACATTGTTGGTCAGGAAGAGGCAATTGAGATTATTGCTACAAAAATATGCACCCATTTTAACCGTATGCACTTAGAACAGGAATTACCTGAAGATGAGAAGATAGTTGGCAATATTAAAAGTAATATGCTACTTATTGGTCCCACTGGTGTGGGGAAAACATATATTATTAAATTGATAGCAAAAAAGATTGGAGTTCCGTTTGTAAAGGCCGATGCAACAAAATTCAGTGAAACGGGGTATGTTGGTGGTGATGTAGAGGATCTGGTACGTGAGTTAGTTCACGAAGCTGATGGTGATATAGCTAAAGCAGAATATGGCATCATCTACTTAGATGAGATTGATAAAATAGCTTCAAGTGGCAATGTATATGGGCCAGATGTATCTCGTGCGGGAGTTCAGCGCAACCTCTTAAAACTTATGGAAGAAGCAGATGTTGACCTTAAAACACCCCACGATTTGGCTTCACAGGTTGAAGCTGCGATGGAGGCTCAGCGCACAGGAAAGGTAACCCGTAAGAAGATTAATACCAAGAATATTCTGTTTATTGTTTCCGGTGCATTTGGCGGCCTGGAGGATATCATTAATAAACGCTTAAATAAGCAAGCCATTGGTTTTGATAAATCACAGGTGAGACGCGAAGACAGGCAAAGTGTTCTTAAAATGGTAAAAACCGAGGACCTTATTGAATATGGTTTTGAATCAGAATTTGTAGGGCGTTTGCCTGTTACAGTTGTGCTGAATGATTTAGACCAGGAAGGTTTGTATAAGATTTTGAAGAACAAATACAGTACAGTTGTACTGGGGAAAAAGCTGGATTTCAGGGCTTATGGTATAGATCTTGAATTTACCGATGAAGCTTTACGTATGCTGGCATCAAAAGCTTATAAAGAGCGTACAGGAGCCCGAGGCCTGTTGAGTGTATTTGAAAAAACGCTGATTAAATTTGAAAAAACACTTCCATCAACTGATATAAAAAAGCTTACTGTTGACAGGGAAGTGGTTGAACATCCTGAAGAAGTATTAAAACGAATACTGTTGAGTGATAACATTCGTAAATTCCAGAAGGAATTTTTAATAAAGCATGGCATAGTCATGGAATTTGAGGATGAAGCATTACAGATTATACAGGAAAAGGCCCGTGCAGC